>Ga0182014_10000006_pt1 | contig 198961 bp, 140 predicted proteins | sample 612S2DmetaG_FD_120489 | JGI IMG/M metagenome (GOLD analysis project Ga0182014, IMG submission 120489) | Permafrost microbial communities from Stordalen Mire, Sweden - 612S2D metaG | ecosystem: Environmental > Terrestrial > Soil > Wetlands > Permafrost | place: Sweden: Stordalen | collected... | reverse complement strand
GGTGCGATGTGGCGGGGGCTGGAAACGGATTCACGGTGTAGCTACTGAGGCACTCCCAAAGGAAACAGGGAGAAACGGCTAGGCCAGACCTACGGGACACCGCGCCAGTCCTCGACCCGACCGGCCGCCTCCTGCACCGCGGGGTGAGAGGCCAGCACTGCGTCCACTTCCTCCAGCGCCACCTTTTCTCCACCGCGGTTGACGATCTCCTTGAGCCGTCCGGTGACAAAGAGGTTTTCGCCTTCGTCCAGGTGGCCGTAATCCCCCGTCCTGAACCAGTCGTCGATAAATGCCTCGCGATTGGCCTCAGGGTTGTCCGCGTAGCCGGAGAAGATGGAGGCTCCGCGCGCCACAATCTCGCCCTCTTCGCCCGGCGCTAAAAAAACTCCGGCGGGATCGACGATTCCGATCTTGACTCCGTACGCGCGGCCGACCGAGTTGGGAACACGCGCGCCGGCAAAGCATATCTCGCTTGCAATCGGACCTGTTTCCGACAGGCCATACACGTTGTGGATGGGCGCGCCGAGAATCGCTTCCAGTTCTTGCCGGGTTTCGTTATGCAGGGGCGCTCCGGCGGAAAAGAGGACTCTCAGCGAGCTTTTGCCGTTGGCGGGAGCGTGCTTCAACAGCGCCAGCGAAGCCTTGTAAAGCGCCGGCGTGCCGCTGCACCAGGTTGGCCGCAGGTCGCGTAACCACCCCAGATAGGCGGTTGGATCGAAGCCCTCGGTGACAAGAATGGCGCCGCCGACCAGGAATTGCATGAATACGCACTCCAGGCCGAGGATGTGGCACATCGGAACGATGAGCAGGTATCGGTCCGCGGCCGTCATCTGGGCGGCATCCCGCACGGTAATGGCGCCGGCATCAATATTCTTGGCGGTCAGCGGCACCAGCTTGGAACTTCCAGTCGTCGCCGAGGTGACGAGATAGAGGATCGCAGCAGATCGCGGAGCGGAGATTTTCGCGGCGGATTTCTGCCGGACAATCTCCCATCGGGTCGGTGGCTGCCCGCTGCGGGCGATCAGAATGGCGGCCCCGGTTCCGAGCGCGGCTTCGATTTCGGCCTCGCATCCCGGCGCCGTGATCAGCGCCGCGGCCATGGCACTGCGCATGAAAAACTCCACCTCAGCGGGTGCGGTTTTGGTTTGCAGGGGAATGGCGATATGGCGATGGATCGCGCCGGTGATGGCTAGAACCTGCCGCATTCCCTGCGGCAGCAGTATGGCGACACGCTCTCCGGCTTCCACGCCGGCTTCTTCGATCCGCCGGCTCAATGCCTCGATCTGTTCCCACAGTTGGTTGTAATCGAGCGTCTGTCCATTCGGCTCGATCAAAGCAGGCGACTGGGGAGAAGACTTGGCGGCTTGAGCAATAGCCTCAAGCGCCGCACAAGAAGAAAGCATGGGTCATGCTCCGCTTGTGACCGGATGCTCTTAAAGGGGGGCCCGCCGTACCGTGTCCGGCCAGTGGGATGTTATCTGCGCAGATTGTATATGAGGCGAATGCGCACTTACAATCATTAACTGCATTTACGGGATAGGGGATTTATAAGCTGCCTGGGCGGCAGGAAAAAACTGCCATTACCGAGGTGAGGGTACAAAAACAAAAAGAAGTAAACCCGGTGGCGGTTGCCCTGTTTAGTATCTATTCATCGAGGGATCGATCTTATTGGCTCAGGCCATAATACCGCCAGTCAGATTGACGACGCGCTCGTAACTGTTGCGCTTGAGTAACTCGGCAGCCATCTGACTGCGGCCACCGTACTTGCAGTGGATGACAATTTCGTGGTCGCGGAGCGAAAGTAGGGAAGAGCTAGAATTCCAGACGTGAACGAAGCGCGCGTACGCGATCTCTGGCGACGGGCAACTGCGTACCGCGATCGTCCTTGAGCGTGACGACGACTTTGCCGGCGAAGGCGACTTGCGCCTGACGGACCCAGTCCAGATGGAGAAGAATGGCGCGGTGGACGCGCAGGAAACGCGCGGGGTCGAGCTTGCGCTCTAACTCGGCAATGGTCTGGTCGACGCAGTGTTCCCGGCCGTTGATTACTGCATAAGTGAGCTTATCGCGCGCCTGGAAATGAGTGACGGCGTCAAGATCGAGAAAAGAGATGCGGTCGCCGACGCGCGAGGCAACGCGCCGCGGAAAGTCGGTTACGCCGGAGCGCAACGAATCGGCCAATTCCTTTAAGAGCGCGGGCAGTTGCGGATTTTGCTGCCAATCCGGCTGAGGAAGTGGGCGCAGGCGGTCCAGCTTTGCGAGCGCTCGCTCCAGTTGCGCTTCTTCAATGGGCTTAAGCAGATAGTCGATGGAATTTACTTCAAAGGCGCGTAGCGCGTACTGATCGTAAGCGGTGGTAAAGATGACGAAGGGCTGAATGGCAAGCAGCGAAAGGAGCTCGAATCCGTTCATGCCGGGCATTTGAATGTCGAGGAAGAGAAGGTCGATGTCGGAATTGCGGGCGAGGAAATCCTGGGCTTGTCGCGGGTCGTTGGCGCTGCCGAAGATGCGCAGATTAGCGTGGCGGGCAAGCAGACGCTTCAACCGCTCGACGGCGAGCGGTTCGTCATCAACGATATATGCATTGAGGGGCAAAGTTTCCATAGCGCCTCACAACCCGGCTGGGAGAGAGATTGAAACTACCGTCTCTCCATTTTCGCGCTTGAGGTCAAGGCGGCCCGCGGCGCCGAAGAGCAGCTCCAGACGGGCGATGAGATTGCCGAGACCGTGGCCGGGAGTGACGGCGGCGAGAGAAAAACCTGGACCGTCATCGCGAACTTCGAGCCGGACAGCAGCTTCATCGGCGACACCGCGAAGCTCGATTGCGACGTCCTCGGCGCGCTCGGAGGCGACGTGTTTGACGGCGTTTTCGACCAGCGTTTGCAGTGATAGTGGAGGAACTCGCACGGAGTTGAGCGCTTCGGGAACGAGAATCCGGTAGCGCAGGCGATTCCCAAAGCGAACCGACTGAATATCGAGATAGTCGCGTACGATTTTCAGTTCCTGATCGAGCGGCACCAATCCGTTGGGCTGCGCATTGAGCGAAAAGCGCAGCAGCGAGGCGAGTTTTTCCACCATCTGTTCGGCGCGAGCCGGGTCGGTGGGAATCAACGATGCAACGGAGTTGAGCGTGTTGAAGAGGAAGTGGGGATGGATGCGGGATTCAAGGGAGGCGAGTTGCGCCTCGGCCAATAGCTTGTAGGCGCGCTCCTGTTCCATTTGGCGGGTGCGGGCCTCGAGCGTGGCGGCTTGGAGTTGGGAGCGCAGGGTCTCAAAGACGGTGATGCTCAGTCCGGCGACGAGCGTGATGACAATGCTGAAGAGCCAGGAGTCGCGAAACTCGTTCCAATACTCTCTGCGTGAAAAGAAGCCCAGCCAGCGCAAGACCAGAACTCCGGCTAGCGTGCCCGCGGTGGCGGCGGCGACGAGCGCCAGCGTGAACAGAGGGATGAGATACCGGAGTTTTTTCGTGTAGCAGCGATGCCCGATCCAACTACAGACAAATGCGGCGGGTGGGGCGATCAGCGCGGAATAGACCAGGATAACGGCGAATTGAAGTGCGCTTTGCGAGAGCTTTGTCTGACCGATGGAGAGAAACAGAACCAGGCAGAAAACAGCGACGGCGGGAATGATCCATAGAAGACGGATTCCCAGGGGTATCCTGCTGTCCGGCCTGATCTCTTCCGCCGTGGCGGTGGGTGTTGTAGAGAGGCATGCGTCTTTCATAGTTGAAATCGGACTCCCACCGATGTGGCCGTCGAGTAGGGGGCGGAACCGTACTCCGATGTATGGCTGCCCGCGGGGACTTCTGTGTGAGCGTAGACAGAGAAGTGATTGCCGATCCAGCGGCTAAGGTCGAGGACGGTGGTGGAGCCGTGGTCGTCGAGATTGGCGACGGCATAGGCGGCAAGATCCCACTGCTTCCAACCAGGAAGCTCGCGCAGACGAGGCTTCTCTACATGAAGAAAGACGTAGTGCTGGCGACCGGCCAGCGCGGAGATACTTGTATCCCGATAGTAGGGAGTGTTGGGCGGAGTGTAGAACTCGCCGATGAAGGTGATGCCCGCGACGGTGCATTTTGCGCCCAGCAGCAGCGCGGGATGCTCGCGCCAGACGGCCTCGCCATGCGTTTCCCAGGCTTGGCCGAAGACGCGTGTAAAGGTGAGCGCGCCGAAGGCGTCGCCGCCACGATCGTCGCCGGCAATTAGCGATGTGTCGAATTCTCGCACCAGAACGTTATACCGGAAGGCGGTGGTGTCGTGCAGCTTTGCCTGCGCGGGGGCGAGCGCGGCCGAGGACCAGACCAGCGAAAGCGCATGCGGGCCGCGTACCCAGTCGGCCTTAACCATGTCGCGTCCCTGATTCACGTTGAGCCGGTCGGTGGGGTCGGTAGGCGTGCGCGGCGGGTCGAGAACGCCGGCGGGAGAAAATGCGTAGCCAGTGCTCCAGCGCGTCAGCTTGCGGCCTAAGGTAAAGTCGAAGTCTCCAGCCGAAAGGCCAGTGTAGATATCTCTGACGCGTAGGCGCGTGAAGTTGTCCGCATAGCTTCCAGCCTGGCCGATCAGGCTCGCGGAAAGGTTCCAGCGGTCGCGCCGACGCAGGCTGAAGGATGGCTCAAGCAATAACTGATTCATGGTCGAGGGCAAGGGCTCTCTGAGGCCACCGTAAAAGGTAGCGTCATCAATTGCCTCTACCGAGTATTGCGCCTCGTAGCGTTGCTCGGCGGCTTGCGGAGCATCCTGGGCTAGAGCCGCGGCTGCCGCAAGAAGAAAAATCGGAATGGAAATTTGCCAGGGCATTATTTTTATCATCGTGCTGGATCGCATTAGCGCATTTTTAACATTGGTGTATAGGAATTAAAGAGCGCAGAGTTGACGCGAACACCAGTGAGCGGCAACCTCCCACCTCGTTCGGCACTCTACAGAATTGGTAAAAATGCGCTAGAACCGGTCTTCGCGGCCCTGGTAAAAGATTTTGTCGGGTAGCGTGCGCGGCGTGGCGCTGGAGTATTCGAGCACGCTGTGGGAGTTGCGCCGGATCTCATCGTAAAGCGTGAGACGGTGAAGCAGCATTTTACCGTTGCGCATCTCGTAGTCGTCGAAGGTGGCGGACTTGATGCGCTTGCCCGAAGTCAGGTAAAACTCCGCGCGGAGGGGCCGGGCGTCTTCGACGCGCAACCAATAAAGAATGCGCTGATAGGTCGAGCCCTTGCGCTTGGCGGTCAGGTCGAGAAGGTAGCATTCGACGCCGTTCTGCTTTTCCGTGCGCAGATAGACGGCCTTGTAGTCGGCGGCGTAGTTGGTGCGGGCCACGTCGCCGTTGGCGGCATCGCCGGTCAGCCGCTCCAGTGGCGTGATGCGTATCGGGCGGCTGGTGTCGGGCAGATAGATCCACATATCGTCGCCCAGCATAAGCAGGTGCTCGCCTTTTTCGCGCGGGCTCATAAATTGGACGTAAGTTTTGTTGGAACCTTTTTGCGAAACTTCGTAGAGGTGTTCCTCGTCGGACTTGCCGGAGGCATAGTCGGTGATTCTGACGTGCACGACAAAGGCCGGCCAACCGTTGCGAAAAGCGTCTGACTGCCGGAGCAGGGCATTGGCGTCTGGATCTGCGGCGCAGGGCAGAGCCGATGCGAGGCAGAGCGCGAGAAGCGCGATTGCTGAAAACAATTTAGACATGGGCCAATGCCTCCACGATTTGCAGCCGCGATGCGCGAATCGCGGGCGGAATGGATGCGAGCACAAGCGAAACGACGACCAGCAGCGCGGAGCCAATCATTACGCCCGGTTCATAGAGAATGCGAAAGGAAATGCTGGCGGTGTATCCCGGCGGCGGAGGCAGGTGAAGCCCGGAGGCGTTGAGCAGCGCGCCTGCCAGGTTGCCGAAGATTACGCCGAGAGCGGCGCCGAGCAGGCCCAGCAACGCGGCCTCGCACATGAAGAGCATGACGATCCACTTGCGCGGCGTGCCCATGGCCAGCATGGTGCCGACCTCGCGCGTACGCTCGAAGATCGTCATCAGCAGCGTATTCACGCTAGACATCAGAACCATGAAGAAAACGATGAGACCCATGAAGAGAAAGATTCCGTTGAAGAGCATGCGCACCTGTTTGTAGTAAGTGGCCAGGTCGATCCACTTTTTGAGCGTCATCGCCTGCGGCAAGCCGCCGAGGCGCGGCGTTAGCGCGGAATAAACGGCGTCGGTGTTGGCGGTCGAATCAAGGCCAACGACGAGGTTGGTGACGCGATCGCTTTGCAGCAGCCGTTGCGCGGAAGCCAGCGTAATGCGCAAGTAGCGCGCGTCCATCTCGGCGATGCCCGAGTTTACGATGCCGGCAATTTCTACATCGACGCCGTTGAGCGCGCCGTCGGAGGTGACCGCCATCAACGTCAAACCGTCGCCCACTTTCACGTTCATCGATTTTGCCAGACCGCTGCCGACGAGTGCCTCGACTTCTTTGCCGGGCTTGCCGCTCAGGTCGCGTCCCGCCGCCAGATTGGAGTCGAAGCCCAGGCTCTTTTCGGCGTTGGGATCGACGGCGCTGCCCATGAAGATCGAGGATTTTTGGCCGTTGGAAACCATGCCGTAGAACTCGATGCGGGGGGCGACGCCGCGCACATGAGGAAGACTGCCGGCGATTGTGGCGACGTGTTGCCAGTCATCGATTCCCGTGTCGAGAACGCGCACCTCATCGCGGCTGAAATGTTCGGCGGTAAAAATCTGCAGATGGCCTAAGCCGTTGCGTATGGTGCTTTCGCGCAGGCCGTGGATTATAAAAGCGAAGTAGCCGCCGGCCAGGATCAGCCCAGCCACGCCGCCGCCGACCATCAGCAGCGTCATCGCTGTGCGGCGGCGGTTGCGGAAGACGTTACGAAAGGCGAGCAGCAGAAATTTGCCCATGGGAGGCTCCTTCGGTCGTGTCGTTTTCAGAATCGGCGACTACGCGCCCGTCGCAGAGGCGTACGGTGCGCGGCGTGCGGTCAAGCAGGCGCTGATCGTGCGTGGAAAAAATGAAAGTGACTCCGAGCGAACGATTGAGCCCGTGCATTAGATCGATAAGTTGAGTGGCGTTTCGCGAGTCAAGGTTGGCGGTCGGTTCGTCGGCCAGTACCAGCGCGGGACGGTGCACAATGGCTCGTGCTACGGCAACCCGCTGGCGTTCGCCGCCGGAGAGCAGGTCGGGGCGGTGTTGGGCGCGTGGCGACAGACCGACGCTTTCGAGCGCCTCGGCCACCCGTTCGCGGCGTTCGCGCGCGGCTACGCCCTGCACCAGCAGAGGGTACTCGACATTTTCCGCGGCGGTGAAGACGGGAATCAGATTGAAACTTTGGAAGACGAAGCCGAGCTTTTGGCGGCGCAGTGCCGTGGTTTTTGTCGGCGTCAGGCGGGTCGTGTCTTCGCCGTCGAGCACAATGCGCCCCGCCGTCGGCCGGTCAAGGCAGCCAATCAGATTCAGCAGCGTGGTTTTGCCGCTGCCGCTAGGGCCTGCAATGGCCAGAAACTCTCCGGTGGCAACGCGCAGGCTGGCATTGTCTAGCGCGCGCACTTCACTGTGATCCAGGGGAAAGCTTCTGCTCACCGCTTCGACTGTAACCAGGTCGCTCATTTCATGCCCCTCCGAACAGCTTTCACCATACGGCGGCTTCGGCAAGGCGGAGCAGGGTTTTGGATGAAGCCGCAAAGAGGGCGACAGAGGGGCGCTAAACCGGGATGAACGGCGGTGTATTATTGCGTGCGGATTGCGGCCGCTTATGCGCGCGGCCGCGTTAGCTTAAAACGCCCACGACCGTGATTTCTTTTCGTCCGTCGGTGGGCAGCGAAATAACGTTGCCTGTGACCGGTTCGCCATCGACGGTGAGTGCGATTCGATTGCCGGAACCTTTGCGTTCGATGGCGATCTTGAAGACCACGCCGCGAAAGATGCGCGTCGCCGTGAAGCCGGTCCAGTTCTGGGGGATGATGGGTGCGATCTCCAGCCCGTCGTAGGCCGGGCGGATGCCGAGAATCCATTGCGTGATGGCGTAGTAGTTCCACGCCGCCGTGCCGGTGAGCCAGGAATTTTTCGCTTCGCCGAAGGTGGGTGCGTCGCGGCCAGCGATCATCTGCGCATAGACGTAAGGCTCGCAACGATGCACTTCGCTGATTGGCTCGCGCGCCGAGGGGTTAATGCGGAGGTAGTAGTCGTGCGCCTGGTCGCCGTGGCCCAGCCGCGTTTCGGCGATCATCACCCAGGGATTCACATGACAGAAAACGCCTGCGTTTTCCTTGTAGCCCGGCGGGTACGAAGAGATTTCGCCCAGGTTGAGGTAGTAGTGCGAGTAAGCCGGCTGATGCAAGACCAGCCCATGTTCGGTAGCTAGATGCGTGTGTACCGAGGCCAGCGCCTGAGCGGCCTTGCCGTCGTTGAGGCCGATGCCGGCCAGGACGCAAAAGCCATTCGACTCGATAAAGATCTTTCCCTCTTCGCATTCCTTCGAGCCGACTTTGGCGCCCAAGCTGTCATAGGCGCGCAGAAACCATTCGCCGTCCCAGCCGCAGTCGAGAATGGTCTTCTCCATCGCTTCGGCCGCCACCAGATAGCTGGGCGTATCGTTCGGGTGTCCGCTGCGGAGGGCGATAGCAGACAGCTCGCGGGCGGCCAGCACGAACAGGCCGGCGATGAAGACTGATTCGGCCACCTTGCCGTCCTGGTTGGTCGTTGTCTGAAAGCTCATGCCGGGCGTGTTGGAAAAACAGTTCAGGTTCAGGCAATCGTTCCAGTCGGCGCGGCCGATCAGCGGCAGACCGTGCGGCCCCATCCGGTCGAGTGTGTAGCGGAAGCTGCGCTGCAGGTGGTCGTAGAGAGGCGTCTCGCTTCCCGGCCGATTGTCGTAGGGTACCTGCTCGTCGAGAATGCTCCAGTCGCCGGTCTCCTTCAAGTAGGCCGAGACGCCGACGATTAACCAGTGCGGATCGTCGTTGAAGTCGCCGCCGATGCCGTTGTTACCGCGCTTGGTGAGCGGCTGGTATTGATGATAGGCACCGCCGTTTTCCAGTTGCGTGGCGGCCAGATCGAGAATGCGTTGGCGGGCGCGCGCCGGGGCCATCTGTACAAAGCCGAGCAGATCCTGGTTGGAGTCGCGGAAGCCCAGTCCGCGGCCGATGCCGGACTCGAACAGCGAGGCCGAGCGCGATATGTTGAAAGTCGCCATGCACTGATAGGCATTCCATACGTTCACCATGCGGTTGGTGTGAATGTCTGGGGTTTCCACCTGGAAGATGCCAAGCATCTGCTCCCAATACTGGCGCAGGCGCGCGAAGGCAGTGTCGGCTTCCTCGACGCAGAGATATTTGGCGATTACCGGCAACACGTTTTTTTTGTTGATCGTCTGCGTGCCGGGAGGATCGAACTTTTGGTCGACGGGGTTTTCCTGATAGCCGAGCAAAAAAACAATCTGTCGCGATTCGCCGGGGGCCAGATCGAGTTCGACTTGATGCGCGCCAATCGGCGCCCAGCCATGGGCAATCGAGTTGGTCAATCGGCCCGCGGCTACGGTGGCTGGTTTCTCCCAACCATTGTAGGGGCCGAGAAAGGCGTCGCGGCTGGTATCGAAGGCGGCGGCCGGCTCCGAACAGGCGAAATAGGCAAAGTGATTGCGGCGCTCGCGGTACTCGGTTTTGTGATAGATCACGCCGCCGGCGACTTCGACTTCGCCGGTGCTGAAGTTACGTTGAAAGTTGGTGGCGTCGTCCTGGGCGTCCCACAGGCAGAACTCGATGCTGGCGAAGGTCGAGATCCGCGCCCGGTTCGGGCGATGATTGGTGACCGTGAGCTGCCAGATTTCAAGGTTCTCGCCGAGCGGCACGAAATAGCGTGTATGCGCCTCGATGCCTTCGAAGCTGGAGCCGATGATGGAGTAGCCCATGCCGTGGCGGCAGGAGTATTGTTCGGCCTGGTGACGGGTCGGTTGCCAGGAGGGCGACCAAAATTTTCCCGACTCGCTGTCGCGCAGATAAATGTAGCGGCCGCCGCAGTCCAAGGGCGCGCTGTTGTAGCGATAGCGGGTGAGTCGGCGCAGGCGCGCGTCGCGATAGAAAGAATAACCTCCGGCGGTATTGGAAATGATGCCGAAGTATTCTTCGCAACCAAGGTAGTTGATCCACGGCAAAGGTGTATCAGGTCGTGTAATCACGTACTCCCGGTTACGGTCGTCGAAATAGCCGTACTTCATTGCTCTCTCTTTTCTTCCGCCTCTGGTCCTGCGAGACGGGCGCCGATTTCGAGTAGCTCAAACCATTTATATCGTACTGAAACGTTTTTGCAGAGCATTTTCTGCTACTCTTGGACGCGAAGCGCGATTATACTCGAAGCGGCAGGAAAGGAACAAGAGCAGTGCCAGCCAACCGCGGTGTGGATCGCGAAAATGAAAATTGAACGGTAAGATACTGGAGGCTTCATGCATCTTCAGGCTTTGGATATCGGAATCATCCTGGGGTATTTGTTGTGTACCCTGCTGCTGGGCTATTGGGTTTCCAATTATGCTTCGCGTGACATGACGGCCTACTTTTTGGGCGGTAACAAGCTGCCCTGGTATGTGCTGGGACTCTCGAACGCTTCAGGTATGTTCGATATCAGCGGCACCATGTTGCTGGTCTACTGGATGTTCGTTTACGGCTTGAAGAGCGTTTGGATTCCCTGGCTGTGGCCGACCTTTAACCAGATTTTTCTTATGGTCTATCTATCGTCCTGGTTGCGGCGCTCGCGCGTGATGACCGGCGCGGAGTGGATCAAGACGCGCTTCGGCACCGGCCGCGGCGCGCAACTCTCGCATCTGATTGTTGTTATTTACGCTTTCATCAGCATTATTGGCTTTTTTAGCTATGGCTTCAAAGGCATCGGCAAATTCGCGGCCACCTTTTTGCCCTGGCATCTTTCACCCAACCAGTACGCGCTGATTCTGGTTGCCATTACCGCCATCTACGTCATTAAGGGCGGCATGATCAGCGTGGTGATTACCGAGGTGGCGCAATTCTGCGTACTCTCGGTGGCCTCCTTCGCGGTGGGCATCATTGCCATGCGCCGGGTGGCGCCGGGTGTGCTTCAGCATTTTGTGCCCGCGGGATGGGACAATGTTTTCTTCGGTTGGAATCTCAATCTGAATTGGTCGGCGCTGATTCCCTCCACCAGTACCAAGATCGCCCAGGATGGTTATGGAATCTTCGGCTTTCTGGTGATGATGCTGTTTTTCAAGGGCGTGCTGATCTCGGCCGCCGGTCCGGCGCCGAACTACGATATGCAGCGCGTGCTCTCCAGTCGCAATCCGCGCGAGGCTTCGCTGATGAGCGCCTGGGTGAATGTGGTGCTGACCTTCCCGCGCTACTTCCTTACCGCCGGATTGGCAGTGCTGGCCGCGGTCTTTTTCAGCGACAGCATTCGCGCCATGGGCTCCAATATGGACTTCGAGCTGGTGCTGCCCTATACGCTGGGACGCTTTGTGCCGACGGGGCTGCTGGGATTGCTGATCGCCGGTTTGCTGGCCGCCTTCATGGCCAACTTCGCGGCCACCGTCAACTCCGCGCCGCCTTACTTCGTCAACGATATCTACAAGCGTTACATCCGTCCCGACGCGCCGCCGAAGACTTATGTCCGGCTGAGTTACCTTAGTTCCTTCGCCGTGGTGGTGATTGGCGTGTTGATCGGCTGGAATGTTACTTCGGTCAACGCCGTCGTGATCTGGATCGTCTCCGGATTGTGGGGTGGCTATACGGCTTCGAATGTTTTGAAGTGGTACTGGTGGCGTTTTAACGGCTATGGTTACTTCTGGGGCATGGTTACCGGCATCAGCTCGGCGCTGGCGCTGCCGCCGTTGATTGAGAAGCTCCCATTGGTGCGGCATCTGCTGGCAGCCTATTCCATCAACTTCGATGTCGCGATCGTTTTTCCGCTGGTGCTGGTGCTCTCGCTGATCGGCTGCCTTGCCGGAACGCTGCTTACCCGGCCCGAGGACGATGCCGTGCTCAAGGACTTCTACCGGCGCGTGCGGCCATGGGGTTTTTGGGGCCCGATTTATCGCAAGGTGCTGGTCGACGAGCCGAACTTTCAGCGCAACAAGGACTTTGGGCGCGACATGTTTAACGTCTTTGTTGGCATCGTCTGGCAGGTGGCGCTGGTCGTGCTCCCGATGTACATCGTGACCTGGGAGTGCCAGCGCGCGGCGATTGCTCTGGCGATAGTCCTAGTCGCTTCGGTGATTCTCAAGTTCACCTGGTATGACCGTTTGACCGAACGCGAGGTTGAAACCGGCCGCGTCGTTTGAGCAAAGAAATGCCCAAAGCCCTGTCAGTGTGCTAGAACAAAAGGAAATGGCCAAGAAAGTATCTTCGGGGCGGCGGCTGGAACCAGGACAGCCGGTTAATCTACGTATTCTGGGCGAGTATCTGAATCTGTCTCCGGCCACGATCTCGTTGGTGCTGAACGACGCTCCGGGCGTGCGCGCGATTCCCATTGAAACACGGGAATGGGTGCGCGCCGCGGCCGCCAAGTTCGATTACCAGCCGAGCTTTTACGCCCGTTCGCTGCGCAAGCGGCAGACTTACTCGGTGGGCGTGCTGGTGCCGGAGTTGAGCGACAGCTATACGGCGCAGGTGCTGACCGGCGTCGAGGAGGCGTTGATCGAGGACGGGTACTTTTACCTGACGGCGAGCCATCGCCGCAAGCCCGATCTGATCGAGCAGTATCCGCGCATGCTGATGGAGCGCTCGGTCGAGGGCTTCATCCTGATCGACACCGTGCTGCAACATCGGCTCAAGATCCCCGCCGTCGCGGTCGCCGGCCACCGCCAGATTCTGGGGGTGACCAACGTCGTGTTGGACCAGCGACGGGCGGTGGAACTCACCTTGCGGCACCTTTATCAGTTGGGCCACCGCAACATCGCTTTCATGCGCGGCGGCAGCCACAGCTCTGACGCCGAAGAGCGCTGGGAGCGCATGAAGGCCGTGGCGCGGGATTTGGGTCTGCCGGTGCGGCCCGAGTTGATCGTACAGCTCAGTTCGCTGGTTTCCACTCCTGAACTGGGCTTTGAGCCGGCCTGCCAACTACTCAAAAGCAAGATTCCTTTTACGGCCATTGTCTGCTATGACGATATTGCGGCCATCGGCGCTATTCGGGCGATACGCGAGAATGGACTTAGCGTTCCCGAAGACATCTCCGTGGTGGGCTTTGACGACATTCAGAGCGCGGCCTACAACAACCCCAGCATTACGACGATTCGCCAGCCGCTGCATCAGATGGGCATGCTTGCCGCCAGAATTTTGCTGCGACGTATCCGCGACAAGGAAGAACCTTCGCCTACGCAGACGGTTCTTCCCGAGCTGATTATTCGCGAATCGACCTGCCCGCCGCCGAAGAAGCCTCGTTGGCCGAAGTTGAAATAATGTAGATGGGGCGCTTTCTTTCACGCTACAATTTTTTCTCTATTTAATCAGTGAAAATTTCAAAACAAGACCTCGACTTTTTGGCCTAGCGCGACATTGAGAAATTCGAAGCTGGTCGTGCCCGCTTCCGCGTGGATAGAGGCGGCGGGCAGCGGCTTGCCGCCTACGAGAATCGTGCGCACCGGGCGTACGTGCGCGATTCTTACCGTGGCGCGCGTGCCTTCGATTCCCGTGGCCGTAAATGAGAGGCGATTGGCCGTGGCGGCTTCGTTCGAGACGGCTCCGGCTTGGGCTACGATGCGCGCGCCGTCGCGTGGCAATGCGTCGAGATCGAGCCAGAAGGCACGAGTTCCAGGAGGCACGGTGAGTTGCCGGCGTACTGGTAAGTTGGCGTCAAAAAGATCGACGAAACGTCCGTGGAGCGAGAAGGGAACCGGGTTGGTGTCGGTCGCGTCGAGTCCCGCGGCCACAATGTAGACGCCGCGGCGCAGCACGAGCGCCGAGGATTCGCGCACGGGCAGATGGATGGAGCCGGCGGCCTGGCGGAAAAGACGCAAGAGCTGCTCGGCGCCGTCGGGGTCGCGGCTCAATTGCGATGGGCTTTTGCGCGCGTAAAGCACGCAGCCAGCGCCGACTTTGTGCAGACCTTCGTCCGCGGCAAGACCAAGTTTTTGGAAGAGATCTTCACGCGGCGTGGCGAAATGCTTGCCGCCCGTGTTCCACCAATCCGTAGCTCGGTTATAGGGGTCCTGGTCGTCGTCGACCACGACCAGCGCTCCACCGGCGCGCACCCAGCGGGCGAGTTCGTCGTGGAATTGCGGCGTGGGCGGCTTTTGGCCGTCGTAGGTGAGCAAGAGAATTTTGTAGCGATGAAGAAAGTTTTGCGCCGAGGCTTGGCTGGCGCTTTCAATCTGCACCGGCTCGACGGGAAGCCCGTGCATCAGCAAGGGCATTGCCAGGCCATAGAAATCGCCTAGATTCGCATCGGAGGGCGAAGGCGCGGCGCGCTCGAACATCAGCGTGTCGGAGACAAGTACGCCCACGCCTTCAGTGCCCGCGGCCAGCCAGCGCGCACCGGTTTGCCCAGGCAACTGGCCCAGGGCGTGGAAGACGGCCTGTAACTCGGTGGCATAGGTTTGCGGAATCGGCGTGCGCGCGGGGGCGGGATGCTCGGCGGTGGGTTCTTCTGCGGGATAGACGCTGTGCTCGCCGAAAATACGTTCGGGCCAGGGCAGCACCTCGTAGCGCGAGACTTCGGGCTGCAGCAAGGAGGCGACCAGCGTGCTCTCCCAGTTATTTTTGTAATCGCTCCAGGAGTGGTTCGGGTTGTCTTCAATCGGATCGTCGAGGTACCAGATTTTTTTCGCCGAGGAGCGGGCGATGTTCTGCAACGCGCCGTATTCCAGAAAAGCGGTTTCAAAGGTACGCTCGCGGAGCTGGCCGTTATAGAAGTTCGGCGTGCGCGCGGTTCCGGTCCAGACCTGGGCGATGTAGCCGTCTGCGCCGACGCCGAGCAACGACGACTCGGGACTGACGATTTGCCACTGCGCGTAGTTGATGAGCGAGTGCGTGGCCACGTAGCAGGGAATCGTGCGGCCATGCGCCGCGCCATATTGTTTGACCGCGGCAAAAACCTGCGCAAGGGCGCGACGATAGAGCGCGTACTTTAGCTTGGAGGCGCGATACTGCGCGTCGGGCGAGCTGTCGGGGGCGCGCCAGGTTTCGTGGTATTCCTGCTGCCATGAGCGCTTGAAACTTTCGCTCCATCCGGCGCGGGCCCAGAATTCGGGCTCTTCTAGGTAGATTGCTTCGGCTCCGGCATCGAGGGCCGCGAGCACGCCCTGCGCCAGATAATTTCCATAGGATTCGTCGGGAGAAATGTAGGGAACTTCGCGGCCGCTGTGGAGGATGAGCTGGCCGCTTTTTTCCTGCTGAGTCTGGTCCCAGTGCTGCTTGCCGTCAAAATCGCCGCGCAGATAGGGCGCGTAGCGGCCCCAGGCCACGCCGGTCATAACGGAGACGTGATAGCCGTGCGCGCGCCAGCCGCGAATGCGCTCGGCGGTCGTGTCGTCGATTCCGTAGACCATGACGGCGCCGGCATTGATCTGCGTGCGCGGCGTCCAGGGCTGCCCGGTTTGAAATGTCAGCGAGTCATCGGCGGCGGCGGATTGCCGGGACTGTCCGAGGCCGGTAACAGAAAGAGCAAACGATAGAAGAATGGCAAGCGAAAAACTTTTCATTATCATCAATAGCTTCTTTGTGTTGGAAGCGCCTACGATTTCGCAGGGAATGGTAAGGGGGTTGGTCCTCACATGCAAACTATATAAAATAAAAACTTAATGGCGGAGAGACAGGGATTCGAACCCTGGGTACCCTTTCGAGCACACACGCTTTCCAAGCGTGCGCCTTCAACCACTCGGCCATCTCTCCGTGTAACAGGTTGACTTTTTGAATTTAACATATTCGCGCGCTTGGCTTCAGTTTCCGCGTGAGCGCATCGCGCCGAGACGGAACATGTGGAGGAGACGAGTGCGCGAATGGGAGAGAGTGGCCTGGGGGAGCCGAAGGTCAGAACACCGCGTATGAAATTTGTTTACGCGAAGATTTCCCCGGTGCGAAGATCGATAGAGGTGCTGTAAAAGTTAGGTGAAACCGTTTACAGCTTTATCCGTCCTCATTTATAGTGCCCTTGTCGCTGTAATCGCGCCTGTTTCGCGCGCGAAATAATGATTCGAAAAGAGGTTTTCTATGCCTGGTATCTCTCGTCGTGATTTGCTCTATTCCGGATTGGCTCTTTCGACTTCGCCGCTATGGGCGCGTTCGGCCTGGGCGCGTGCCGCGGCAGTTTTAGCCGCCGCGCCGCAAGCCGAAGCGGCGCTTGAGCCGCGCGAGCATCTGCTCTTCGATTTCGGCTGGAAGTTCCAGTTAGGCAACCTCAGCGATCCGGCCAAGGATTTTGGCTTTGGCAACGGGCAGGGGGATTTCGCCAAGACCGGGGACTTCGGATTTGCGCATGTGGGCTTCGACGACTCGAAGTGGCGCACGCTGAATCTGCCGCACGATTGGGCGGTGGAGCTGCCCTTTGTGCATGACGATGAGCAGCAATCGCACGGCTACAAGCCGTTGGGGCGGCGCTATCCAGAGAGCAGCGTGGGTTGGTACCGGCGTGAGTTCGAGATGGCGTCCAGCGAGGCCGGCCGCCAGGTGACGGTTGAGTTCGACGGCGTTTTTCGCGACGTGCAGATTTTTGTGAACGGCTGTTTTGTGGGCCGCAATAATAACGGATACGCCCCCTTCCGCTTCGACATAACGGACTTTTTGGAATTGGGCAAGAAGAATTGCATCGTGGCGCGCGTCGACGCCAGCTTTGGTGATGGCTGGTTCTACGAGGGAGCCGGGATCTACCGGCACGTGTGGTTGACTAAGACAGATGCGGTGCACTTGAGCCCGTGGGAGAGCTGTGTGCGTACCGTGGTCAACGGCAACCCGACCGAATTGTCGCTTGCAACCATGGTCCGGAATGAGGGCAAGGAGGCAACCGGCGCGCGGGTTCGCTGGCAAATTCTCGATGCGGACGGCAAGGTCGTCGCCAAGGCTGACACGCCGGAGAAGCGTATTGATCACGATGCCTGCTCCGGTTTTGCCGCGTCGGCGCAGATTGTGCATCCTCTGCTTTGGTCTCCTGAAGAACCGCATCTTTACACCGCCGTTGTGACCGTGGAATCAGGTGGCAAGGTACGCGACGCCGAGCGTGTACCCTTCGGAATTCGCACGACGAAGTTCGACGCCGATCACGGCTTCTTTCTCAACGGCAAATCGGTGAAGATTCAAGGCACCTGCAACCATCAGGATCACGCCGGAGTGGGCGCGGCGGTGCCGGATCGTCTGCAGGCCTTCCGCGTGGCGGTGCTGCAGCAGATGGGCTCGAATGCGATCCGCACCTCGCACAATATGCCGACGCCGGAGTTGGTGGCGGCCTGCGATCGCATGGGCATGATGATGATGTGCGAAACGCGGCAGATGAGTTCCAGCCCGGAGGGGTTGGCGCAACTGGAGGCGATGGTCAAGCGCTACCGGAACTCGCCGTCGATCATTCTGTGGTCGATCGGCAACGAGGAGTGGCGTCTGCAGGGCGGGCAGGCCGAGGAAGGCGAAAAGATCGCCGCGACCATGGTACGCCGTTGCCACGAACTGGACCCGACGCGCGTGGTTTCGGCGGCGGTAAACGGCGATAACGAGAAGGGGCTGTCGAACTCGCTCGATGTGATCGGATTCAACTACAACCTGCAGAATCCGGACAATTTTCATAAGAAGCATCCGACGCGGCCGGTTTTTGGATCGGAGACGGCAAGCGCGATTTCGACGCGCGGCATTTATCAGACCGATCCGCTGCGCAATACGCTCAGCGCCTACGACGTGAATCAACCGGGATGGGGCGAGTTGGCCGAGGAATGGTGGAAGTTTTACGCCGGGCGTGAATGGCTGGCCGGCGGTTTTGCCTGGACGGGCTTTGATTACCGTGGCGAGCCAACGCCGTACGGGTGGCCGTCAATCAACTCGCAGTTCGGCATTGTAGACATGTGCGGATTCCCCAAAGACAGCTTTTTCTATTACAAGGCGTGGTGGGGCAAGGATCCGGTGCTACACCTATTTCCGCACTGGAACTGGAAGGGTAGGGAAGGCGACGAGATCGCGGTTTGGGCGCACTCGAACCTGGACGAGGTGGAATTGCTGGTCAACGGCAAGAGCGCGGGCAAGCAGAAGGTTCCGCATCTGGGGCACGTGGAGTGGAAGGTGCGCTACGAGCCGGGCGTGATTGAGGCGCGGGGCTGGAAGGACGGCAAGCTGGTGCTGACCGATAAGCGGGAGACGACGGGGCCAGTGGCGTCGTTGCGGCTGACCGCCGATCGCACCGAGATCGACGCCGATGGCGAAGATGTGGCCGTGGTGACCGTGGAGGCACTCGACAGCGAGGGTCGGCAGGTGCCGACGGCCGAGACGCAGGTCGGGTTCAAGGTGACCGGCGCGGGTGCGCTGATCGGCGTGGGCAACGGCGATCCCAACTGCCAGGAGAGCGACAAAGAACCTCACCGCTCGCTATTTAACGGGCTGGCGCAGGCAATTTTGCAGTCGAGCAAGAGCGCCGGAACGATCGAGATCGAAGCCCGCGCTCACGAGGGGCATACAACGCCGGTGAAGCTGACGATTACAACCAAGAAGGCGACGTCGCGGCCCTTCGTCGGGTAGACAAAAGGCGCGGGCCGAAAGGCCCGCGCGCACGTTGAAACGATGGCTGGCTCCGCCGCGTGGGGAGAGCGGAAGTTACCCGCGCAGCCAGTAAGGTTTTGGTACGACGGCATTGAGCTCGGCGAATTCGGCGTCGGTGAGCTTGAAGGCCGCGGCGCTGACGTTCTCTTCCAGGTGCTTGACGTTGCTTGTTCCTGGAATGGGCAGGATGGCTGGCGAACGGCGCAACAGCCAGGCCAGCGAGATGACGGCCGGCGAAACCCGGCGGGCGGCGGCGATTTTTTCGATGGCGCTGCTGGCCTGGCGCCCCTGAGCCATCGGCCCCCAGGGCAGAAAAGCTATGCCGCGGGCGGTGCAATAATCCAGCACAAAATCCCATTCGCGGTCGCTGAAGCTGTAGCGGTTCTGCACGCTGACGATCGGGACGATCTTTTCAGCGCGATGAACATGTTCGAGCGTGACGTTGGAAAGCCCAACGTGGCGAATTTTGCCCTGTTCCTTGAGCCGGGCGAGAGTTTCTATCGAGGCGTCGAAAGAAACGGCATGGTCGGGCATGTGGAGCTGGAAGAGGTCGATGCGTTCCAGGCGGAGGCGTTTGAGGCTCTCCTCGACGGCCGCCTGCAGATGGGCGGGGCTGGCGTCGTGCTGCCAGATGCCGGGACCGGGGCGGGTCCAGCCGGCTTTGGTGGCGATAACGAGGTCGGCCGAATAGGGCCAGAGAGCCTCGGCGATCAACTCTTCTGAGACAAAAGGACCGTAGGAGTCGGCGGTGTCAATAAAGTTGACGCCCAGTTCGACGGCGCGGCGCAGTGTGGCTAGCGCGGCGGCGCGGTCTGCCGGAGGCCCCCAGACGCCTTTGCCGGTGATGCGCATGGCGCCAAAGCCCATGCGGTTGACGGTTAAATCGTCGCCCAGTGTGATGGTTCCGGCGAGCGCCGCGGGTAAAAGGTGCGCTGCAGATGCCATTACGTTTCTCCCCCTTCATTGTAGGCGGCCCGGCCCGGTGCGTTTCAATTAGGCGCGTTTCAAGCGGGTACAGCTTGCGGTAATGGCATTTTCTCCGGCATATACGGGAAAGCGCTAGGGGGCGGAAAATGAAAGCGGAGGACTGTAAACCTCGCCGCCAGGGGGGCGTCTACCCAAGTGATGGCAGCAAGTGTTGCAGTGGAGCCGATGACCGTAGAAACGGCAGATGAGATTGCCGCGCGCGAGTTTGCGCATATCGTCGAGACCCACCGGCCGAAGATCTTCCGGTTTCTGCTGGCGTCGCTGCGGGATGAGGATCTGGCCGAGACGCTGACGCAGGAGTGCTTTCTTAAAGCGCACCGGAACTGGAAAGGCTTCCGGGGCGAGTCGAGCGCGATGACGTGGCTGATGCGGATTGCCATCAATTTGCAGAAGGACCACTGGCGCAACCGGCGGGTCCAGTTCTGGCGGCGCACGCAGGTCAACTCGGTGGACGTCGACGAGGCCAGCGAATGGCTGCCGAGCGGAGAACGCAGCGCCGAACAGCAGTTGCTGGCGCGGGAGCAGGTGGCGCGGGTCTGGAAGGCGGTGGAGCGGTTGAGCGAGCGGCAGCGGACGGTGTTTTTGCTGCGCTACGTCGAGGAGCGCGAGTTGAGCGAGATCGCGCAGGCTACCGCGTTGAGCGAGGGAACGGTGAAGGCGCATCTGTCACGGGCTGTGGCGAGAGTGCGCGTGGAATTGAGAGGCGGAAAATGAGGCAGCGGGAGAAATGGGTGGAAGAGTTGGACGATCCGGCGCTGGCCGGAGCGCTCAGGAACTTTAAGGCTAGCGTAGAGGCCTGGAGCGATGCGGCCTACAGTCGGCCGCGGACGATTGCGCCGGCAGCGGCTTGGCATTGGCGGCGGGTAGCGGCCTGGGCGATGGGCTGCGTGCTGGCGATCGGCAGCTTGTCGGGCGCTGTAGTGTACAAAATTCATTCCCGGCAGAGCCGCGAGGCGAAGGTTACAACGCCGCAGCCGGTCGGGCAACAGGTTTTGTCGCAGCCGGCGGCGGTTGAACAACCGGCCGTTGTCCGCTCCGGCGAAGAAAAAATTCCCAATGCAACAACCAGCGCCGACAAGCAGGAACAAAGCCTGCTGGCGGCGGTAAATACCGATGTGTCGCGGCAGGTTCCGGCGGCGATGGAGCCATTGGCTCAGTTGATGGACGACGGCGGGACCAAAAGCGACGGCAGCGAATAGGCAACAAGATCGAAGAAGGAGAAGAATATGAAGGTCGGACGGTTGTTTTTTGCAGTAGCGGGAGTTTTGATTGCGGGTGGACTGGCGATTGCGCAGGAGCCTGCGGGCGCGAATGCGGGGCCCGGTCCCGGCGGTTTCGCGCTGCATCAACCTCCGATGGAGCACGCTTTCGGTTTTGACGGCGCGCACGGACAGTGGTGGAACAATCCACGGATCGTGGCGCAGTTAAAGCTGGCCGAGGATCAGCGCAAGGCGATGGACGGGATTCTGCAGGAGCATCGCATGAGGCTGATCGATCTGCGGGCCAATCTGGAGAAGGCCGAGCTTACGATGCGGCCGTTGATTGACGCCGATCAGCCGAATGAGAACGCGATTGTGACGGCGATCGACAAGGTAGCGCAGGCGCGTGCGGAACTGGAAAAAACCAATGCGCGCTTTTTGCTGGCGCTGCGCGCCAAGTTGACGCCGGAACAGTGGAAGCAGTTGCAGACGCTGCGCGCCGAGCATGGACCGGAGCGGGGCAAGATGGGAATTGGTGATCAGCATCCTGGACATCCTGGCCCGGGCGGACCGGGGCAGGCGCATAAACCGGCTGGAGCTCCCGGACCGGAAGATGCTCCGGCGGCTGGCCCGCAAGGCGGCCCTGAATCAGAGCCCGCGGCTCCTCCCGCTCCTGGAAACGGAAATGCGGAGTAGTGTGAAGTTGTAACTCGGCTTTTTGCTAAACGCGGAATGTTGTAGATAAGCAATCGAGAGCGGCGGGGAGTTGAATCCCTGCCGCTTTTTTGCGCGCGGCGGCGAAGCGCGCGCGTCCGCTAACATCTAAGGGGGAAGGAATCGATTGTGTCCAATCTTGCTTCAGCCGACTGGCTGATTCTGATCATCTACTGCTTTTTCGCGCTCTCGGCCAGCCTCTCGTTGCGGCCGGCGATGACCGGCGGCCGCGCCTTCTTTGAGGCTGGCCGCGTGCAGCCAGCTTGGCTTTGCGGCCTGGCGATGGCCTTTGCCGGTTTGGGCGTGCAAGCGCCGGTCATCCTTGGGATGGGGGCGCGCTTTGGCTGGGCGAGCGTGCCTTTTGCGGTTTTGGGCGGCGTGCCGTCCCTGCTTTTTCTCGGCCTGGTTTTAATGCCGGTTTATTACGCTTCGAAGGCGCGCACGTTGCCGGAGTTTCTTGGCCTGCGTTTTGGTGGCGGAACGCGCTGGCTGGCCGCCATGCTGCTGCTCGTTTCTTCGGCTGCTGGAGCGGCGCTTTCGCTTTATACGATGGCGCGCATTTTCGCCGCGCTGCATCTTTTCGATCAGCCGATGCGGGCGGCGCACATTGCGCCGTCGTGGAGCTTTGCCGCTTTAATGGTTGTGCCGGCGGCGCTGGTGCTGGCCTATGTCCTGGTGGGCGGGCTGGCCGGATCGATCCACAACCATGCGATGCAGCTATGCGTCGTTGTCGCCGGATTTTTGCCGGTAGTGCTGCTCGGCGTCAAGCAGGTGGGCTGGAGCCGCGTGAAGGCCGCGGCGTTTTCGGCCGGCGCGGCAAGTGGAAATGGCTTTGGCGCTTTTGCGCTGGCCGCGGTGCTGGGTCTGGTCTTTAGCGTGGGCTTCTGGTGCGCGGATTTCCGCGTGGTGCAAACGGCGATGACAGCCAAAGACGCGGCCTCGGCGCGCCGCGCGCCGCTGATTGCGGCCGCGCTGTGGCTGTTGTTGCCGCTGTTGCTGATTGTGCCGGCGCTGGTCGCGCTGGCCATGCCCACGCCGCATACGGCCATCGCTGTGCACAATGAAAACGGCGTGATCTACCACGAGATTGCCGTCGTTTCTCCCGCCGAGGAGGCGGGCCGGGGATTGGTTCCGGCGCTTTCAGACCCGGCGACGGGAGAGCCGCTGCACGCGCCAGATGGCGGCAGCCGGCTCGATTCTGCTTTGGCTGCGCCCCGTGCGTTGCTGCATTTTTTGCCTGTGGGATTGCTGGGGTTGGGGCTGGCCGCGCTGCTGGCCTGCGCGATGGGCGGCGCGGCGGCGAGCATAACGGCCTTCGGCGCGGTTTTTGCGCGCGATCTCTATCGGCCTAAAAATGAGGACGACAGGCGCACGGTCTCCGCTGGCCGATGGGCGATTGTCGCCGGCATCCTTATCGCTTTCGGCCTGGCTTGCGCGGCTTTTTGCTGGCAGTGGAAGTTGGAAACGGCCGCGTTGGCCTTTACTCGATTGAATGCGCCGCTGCTGGCGACGATTTTGCTGGGTGCTTTTTGGCGGCGTGCGACCGGCCGCGCCGCGCTGGTCGGGCTCGTTGCTGGAATGGCTGTTTCCGCATTGCCGAGCTTGCCTGCGGGCATCTTTGGCGCGCTGGCGTTTTTCCGCGGACCCAACGATCTTGCGCCGGGAGCTTGGGCCACAGCGACGGGTTTTGCCGTCACTTTGCTGGTGACGGCGGCGGTGAGTCTGTGTACGGTGCCGCGAGCGGAGACGGAACTTACCGAACTGGCCCATTCGCCCGCCAAACGGCGGCCGGCCAAGAGCGCGTGGTGGAAGCGGCTGGAGACTCTAGCCGTAGTGATTTTTTTAGCGGCGATTGCCGTCAGTTTGATTTTTGTCTAAGGAGGCAGCAGAGCGATGTTTTACGATGTGCGCATTTCGATCGGCATGATGTTCACGCTGATAGGCACGATTCTGACGGCCTTCGGACTGGGCTCGCGCAGCCATCCGGCTTTTTATGCCAAGAGCTTGGGAATTAACGTCAACCTATGGTGGGGACTGGTGCTGGTCGTCTTCGGCGTGGCTGTGTTGATGCTGGGCCGGCGTGGACAGATGGAGATGGAAAATAGCATGAAAAAGAGAAATAAAAAGTAGTCGCGTTGTTCCCGATGTGAAACTGGACAAATAGCATCCAATTTAAGCGGCGTGAATAGCGGGCTCCTGTCGAATGCGGAGCGGACGGTCCGGCGGAAAATGACTATAATCACTTTTGGCGCGCGAGTGTTGGCGGTGTTTCAGTAAGCGAGCTTGCCTCTGGCGCGTACGATCGAATTTTTGGGAAGGGCGCCCCACCCCATGGCGACAGAAAAGCTGGCCCAGGAGCAAGAACAGAATCTTCACGGCGCGGTTCGGCGCATCGTAAACAACTTCAGCATCAATGTAGCTACAGTGAATGGCTCAGGTTCGCAGTCGGCCAATAGCGTGCTCTTGAAGAGCATTTTCGAGATGGGCGTGCCCGTCAGCGGAAAAAACCTCTTCCCGTCGAATATTTCCGGCTTGCCTACGTGGTTTATTATTCGCGTCAGCAAAGACGGCTACATCGCGCGCAAGAGCGTCTCTGAGATCCTGATCGCGCTCGATTCCGAAACCGTGCGCGAAGACGCGATGGCGTTGCCCTCCGGCGGCGTGGCCATCTACGAAGAACATCTGGATCTGAAGCAGTATCGCGACGACATTTTTTGTTACCCGGTTCCTTTCGACAAGATTACCTTCGACGTTTGTCCGGTGGCCAAGCTGCGCAAGCTGGTCAAGAACATGGTCTATGTGGGCGTGGCGGCGCAACTGCTGGGGATCGATCTGGCGGTGGTTGAAGCGGCCGTGCGCCAGCATTTTGCCGACAAGCAGAAGGTCTACGAACTGAACTACGCGGCGGTCGAGGCTGGCTACAACTACGCCAAAGAGCATTTGCCCAAGCAGGATCCCTACGCGATTGAGCCGATGAATAAAACGGCGGGCAAGATCATCGTGGACGGCAATATGGCCTGCGGCATGGGCGCGGTTTTTGCCGGCGTGACGGTGGTGGCCTGGTATCCGATTACGCCATCGACATCGCTGATCGAGTCGGCGGCCAGCCTGCTGAAAAAACTGCGCGTAACGCCGGAGGGCAAGGCGAGCTTCGCCGTGGTGCAATCTGAAGACGAACTGGCGGCTATCGGCATGGTGCTCGGCGCGGGCTGGGCCGGCGCGCGTGCGATGACGGCCACCTCCGGGCCGGGACTTTCGCTGATGGCCGAGTCCGCCGGGCTGGGCTACTACGCCGAAATTCCGGGCGTGATCTTCGATGTGCAGCGGGGAGGACCGGCGACGGGCATGCCGACGCGCACGCAGCAAAGCGATCTGCTTTCTGCGGCGTTTCTCTCGCACGGCGACACGCGGTTTCCGTTGCTGCTGCCCGGCTCGGTCAAGGAATGTTTCGAGTTCGGCTATGCGGCCTTCGACTTGGCCGAGCGGCTGCAAACGCCGGTCATCGTCATCACCGATTTGGATTTGGGAATGAACAACTGGATCTCGGAACCTTTCGACTATCCTGAAAAGCCGCTTGATCGCGGCAAGGTGCTGTCGGTGGCGGATCTGGAGCGGCTGGGCGGTTTTGCGCGTTATCGCGATGTGGATGGCGACGGCATCGGTTGGCGGACGCTGCCGGGAACGCGGCATCCGAAGGCGGCATATTTTACGCGTGGCTCGGGGCACAACGACGAGTCCGGCTATTCGGAGCGGCCCGAAGATTATCAAAAAATTATGGAGCGGCTGGCGCGGAAGATTGACAACGCGCGCACGCTAGCGCCAGCGCCCGAGACGGTGCGCAACGAGGGCGCGAAGATCGGCTTTTTGGCCTATGGATCGACGGACTTCGCGATGCGTGAAAGTTTGGACCAGATTGAAAACGAACATGGTTTGCGCGCCGATTACATGCGCATCCGGGCTTATCCGTTCGCGCGCGCGATTCACAACTTTGTGGCCGCGCACGAGCGTGTTTACGTCGTCGAGCAGAATCGCGACGGGCAGATGGCCAGCTTGCTCAAGCTCGACCTCGACGCCGCGCAGACGGTGAAGTTGCGTGGCATTGTGCACTACAACGGATTGCCCGTGGACGCGCGCACGATCACCCGTGCGTTTGTGGCCAAGGAGGGTTTGTAGATGGCGACGACGAATGGATCTGCGGTTTCGCAGGTGAATCATATTGGGTTGCCGGTGATCGAGTATCGCGGCGGCAAGTCGACGCTATGCGCCGGCTGTGGTGACAACGCCATCTCCGAGCGCATCATCGAAGCTGTCTTCGAGATGGGCGTCGAGCCCGAGCAGGTGGTCAAGATCAGCGGCATCGGCTGCTCGTCGAAAAGCCCGGCGTATTTTTTGGGGCGCGCGCACAGCTTCAACAGCCTGCACGGACGCATGCCGGGCGTGGCGACGGGCGCGGCGTTGGCCAATCGCGCGCTGACGGTGCTGGGACTTTCCGGCGACGGCGATACGGCGTCAATCGGCATGGGACAGTTCGTTCACGCGATGCGGCGCAATCTGCCGATGATCTACATTGTCGAAGACAACGGCGTTTATGCGCTGACCAAGGGACAGTTTTCGGCCACGGCCGATATTGGTTCGCGGTTGAAGACCGGCGCGACCAACGAACTGCCACCAATCGACATTTGCGCCATGGCGATTCAGTTGGGCGCGACCTTCGTGGGACGTTCTTTTTCCGGCGACAAAAAGCAGTTGCTCTCGATGCTAAAGGCGGCTGTAGCGCATCACGGAACGGTATTGCTCGACGTGATCAGCCCGTGCGTCACCTTCAACGATCATGAGGGTTCAACCAAAAGCTACAAGTTTTTGCAGGATCACGACGAGCCGATCAACGAGGTTGGATTCGTGGCCAGCTTCGACGACATCGAGGTGGACTACGGCTCCGGCGAGGTCTACGACGCGGAGATGCACGACGGCTCGCAATTGCGGTTACGCAAACTGCTCGAGGACTACGACCCGACCGACAAGGCCAATGCCGTGCGCACGCTGTTGGAGGCGCAGGAGAAGGACGAAATCCTGACAGGCGTTTTCTACATCGACACGCAGCGGCCGACCTTCATCGACCAACTGGATATGGTCGACGCGCCGTTGGCCACGCTGCCTGAATCGATCACGCGCCCGCCGAAGTCGGCGCTCGACGAGTTGATGAAGAGCCTGCGGTAACGCTGGTTTGTGGACTAGCGCGCTGGACAGAGCCGCCTTTCGCCGCGCCCCGAACTTATAGCTCCCACCAGTCGAATTGCTTCATGCGCGGATAGTAGAGGCCGCCGCGGATGCGCGCTTGTTCGCCGTTTAAATTGCGCAGAACCGCGGCGTAAGTTTCCACCTGAGGCGCAAAAATTTTGCGCAGTTCGGGCAGCGCCACGGCGGGATCGAGATCGTCTTCGTGCGCGGTTTTGTAATCGACGATCCACCAGGATTCTTCATCTTTCTCGCTAGTTGTAGTTTCTGGCGCGGAGCCCGCGCGGAAGACGCGATCGGCTTGCACGGTGTGCAGAGTGCCGCCGATGACGGCGCTCCAGCGTGCTTCGCTGAAGGCTTCGACGTGCGGCGAAAGAATCCATTGGCCCACGGAATCTGTGGCGGCATCGAGCGCGATCGCGATTGCCTGCGCGGCAACGCGGCCAGCGCGCGCGGGTGGCACTCCGGCGGCGCGCAGTTGCGCGACGATGCGCGCTTCCCACGGTGTTAGCGCGGCTTTCGTTTGCTCCCAATCCGAGCTCTCGCGCAGATGCGCCAGCTCTTCGAGTAACAAGTGAACCGCTTTGCCCAATGCGCGCGAAAGCACTCCGCCTTCGTGGCGCTCGTAAAGACGGCCCGCGCCGGCGAGCGATTCTGTCGAAAATTCGACGGCGAATTCTTCGCGCGGAGATTCGTAGTCGGCAGGCAAACGCCGCAGCAGAGTCGGCCGATAAATCTCCACCAGATTGTTAGCGGCCGAGGCGGCGAGAGTTTCGATGATTGCGGGTTCGGCTTCGGTTGCCGTTTCGCGCCACGCATCGAAGCGCCGGCGAATCTCTTCCTCCCATGCGGGCCAGGCGGTGGCGAGCAGGCTTTCGCCCGGCTCGACGAGCGTGAGCTCCCCATCTTTTGTTTGCCGGTAAGCGGGCCGCGCGAACAGGTGCAGCTCTTCGCGGGCGCGCGTGGCGGCCACGTAAAGCAAACGGCGCGTCTCCTGCTTTTCACGCTCGTGCCGCACGCGATCAACCCAGCGCTTTGCGGCGCCGCGCTCTGCGCCCTTCGATTGCACGGGCGCGACCAAAAATTCCGTTACTTCACCGGCCTCTTCTTCTTCTGGCGGTAGGCCGCGTTCGAGCCAGGAGAGCATTTCTATGCGCCCGCGACCGGGGCGGGCTTCAAGCTCGGGCACGATGACGATTTCAAATTCGAGACCCTTGGCGCCGTGCATCGTCATCAATTGCACGCCGCAATCGCTATCGGCCGCCGGATCGGGTTGCGCTTTGAGGTCGTTGAGCATTGAATCGAGCGCCGGCCCAAGCAGATCGGGCTCGCCATCGGGCAGCGCATCGAGGCTTGCCCAGAGCAGATCGAGATTGGCTCGCGCTGTTTCGTCGACGCACTCCGCGCCGCCCAGCATGTGCCAGATTTCTTCCAGCCATGTTCCCAGCGCGGCTGTTGGCTGAGCGGAGCGAAGTCGCGCGGCCGATTCAATGGCGTGTAGCAGGCGTGCTGCGACCTTGCGTCCGTCAGGGCTTAAACGTTCAATGCGTTCGGTGAGCAGATCGGGAATGGGGCGCGCGAGTCGCTCTGCTTCATCGTTGCCAGCCAACGCGTATAGGTCGGCGAGCGAGAGCCCGCACCAGGGCGCGCGCAGCAGCCCCAACCAGGCCGCGCGATTCTGCGGATTGAAGAGCGCGCGAGCCAGAGCCAGCGCGTCGACAATCTCCGGACGTTGGCCAAGTTCTTCGAGCTCGATGGCGCGGAAGGGAATTCCCGCCTGATGCAGCGCGAGCGCAATGGGCGCGAGCGAACGGCGCGCCCGGCCGATTACGGCGATGCGAAATTTTTTGCCGGTCTCGCGCGCGGCTTCGATCTGGGGCTGTCGATCGCGAATCAACGCGACGATTTCTTCAATCTGTTTTTGGCGTGAGGTTTCGCGCGCGGCGGCGATCTGCTCTTTTTCACCGGGATTGTGCGCATTGCCACGCGGCGTTTGCGGCATGAATTCAAGGTGGAGCGCGAGCGGCGGCGTGGTTTCATCGGCGGCTGGAGCGGAAGCGTCGCGCGCGGCAATCGCCGCGGTAAAGCGGAGTCCGCTGCCGTCGTTGACGGCGAAGATTTTTTCGAAGGACTGGTTGGCACTTTCAACCAGCACGGGCGCGGTGCGGAAGTTAGCGCGGAGCTGCACGGCGTCAAAGCGTAGCGGCTGGTCGCCGGGAATTTCGAGACCGAGCGATTCCACGCGCGGAAAAAGTTCGGCGTCGGCACCGCGGAAAAAGTAAATCGACTGCATTGGGTCGCCGACGGCAAAGCATGTGCGGCCTTCGCGCTCGGGCCAGGCGGCGACCAGGCGCGCCAGCAACTGATGCTGGCGGCGGCTGGTGTCTTGGAACTCGTCGACCAGCAGGTGGTGAATGCCGTCGGCGGCGGCCAGCGCTGCTTCGGTAGGCAATTCGTCTTCGCCGCGCAGCACATGCAGCGCGATCTGCGCCACTTCAATGTAGTCGGTGGCGTTGGCTTCGGCAAAAACCACGCGCAATTCTGCGGCGGCGTGGCGCAGCAGCGTAAAGCAGGCGCGCACAATTGCCCAATCCTCTTCGCTGTAGCGTGCCGGCGGAAGATTGCGTACGTCGGCCAGCGCTGATTCGAAGCTGGAGACTGCGCGCAGACCGGCGATCAAGGCGAGCGCGCGCGATTTTTCTGCCTTGCGCTCTTTAGGAAAACCGTTGCCAACGTTGAACTGCCTGCGAAAAACGCCGTCCCCGGTTAGCAGCAAATCGGCCAGACAGAGATAGGCGCGGCGCGCGTCTTCAAGCTCTTCTGTTGTAGAGAAGGGCGCCGACGGCGGCTCGACCATCTCGGCGAATTCACGATAAAGCCTGCCGTCGCTTTGCTCGCAACCAAATCGGACCAGCGCGTGCGCCTCTTCGTGCCCGCCGGGAAGTTGATCGAAGAGTGCGTCGAGCGCGGCGAGCTTTTCTTGCCCTTCGCGCACGAAGGGCCGCTCCAATTGCTCGTGCAGCGCTTCCCAATCCGGATCGCGATCGAGAACAAAACCGTGCATCCAGCGGTCGCGCTGGGCGAGCATGGCGACAAGCTGATTTTCCAGATCCTGCCAACTGTTGTCGCGCCACAAGAGCAGCACGGCGATGGCTTCGCGCAGCGTATCGTCGCCGTCTTCAATGTGCGCAATGGTGCGTCGCGCGGCGCGGCGGTAGAGTTCGTTCGGCTGCTCGCCGATTTCGAGAGTTCCGCCGAGCCCGGTCAGCAGCGGCTGCTGCAGTGCCAACTCGCGGCAGAAGGAATCGATGGTTGAGATGCGCAACTGCGCCGGCAGCTCGAGCAGCTTCCAACCGAGCGCCTGCGAGTGGGTAAGCGCGCGGCGGGCAAGCGCCGGCATGGAGGTGGAATCGCCGTCCTCTTCGCCGGCGGTTTGCGCGGCTTTTTCTAACTCGGCGAGAATGCGCTGGCGCATTTCGGCGGCGGCGGCTTTGGTAAAAGTGATGGCGAGAATCTGACCAGGCGCGTCGACTTTACCCAGCAGGCGCAGAAAGCGCCGCGTAAGCAGATCGGTTTTGCCCGAGCCGGCTGGCGCGCGCACCAGCACGGAGCGGGCGGCGTTGAGCGCGCGCTCGCGTTCGGCTTGATCGGGAGGCGGAGCGTTGTGCGGCGCGCTAGGCATCGGCTGCCTCCTCGTTGTCGTCTTCTTCGAGCGGCGGTTTTTCCAGAATGCGGCAGAGCGCCTGCAAACCACAGCGCTCGCAGGTTTCGGCTTTGCGCGGCGCAACCTCGGCGCGTCCGGCGAGAAAATCATGGGCGAGTTGCTCGATGCACGAGCGCCAGGCCTCCATTTCGTCGTCGGTTAGTTTCTTTCTCATCAGGCCGCTGTTGCCGTTGAGGCTAGGGAAGAGCGTGGCTTTGGCGTCGCGCACGCGTCCGGCAAATTCGTTTTCGCCGGCGCGGATTTTAGCGAAGACCAGTCCGCCGACCGGCTCGGGCGAAGCGCCGAGGGCGAATTCGGCGTAGAGCGGCAACTGCACGTCGTCGGGGTGGGGAAGCTCCCAATCGGTGGGCGAAACGTTACCGGATTTGTAGTCGACGACGAGCAGCGAGCCGTCGTTGAGTCGGTCGATGCGGTCCAGACGCAGATGCAGCATGAGTCCGGCGACGGAGGCGACGGCTTGCTCTTCCGTAGCCGCCACGGCGAAGGGTTGGCGCGCGGATTCGTAGCGCAGCCACTCGACGATGAGACCGGTGAGGCGCGTCTGTTCTAGCTCCAAATATTTTTGCGGCATCGATTCGCGCGCGCGGGCCGGCATCCGCTGCCGCAGAACGCCGCGCACATGGCGGCTGACGAAGTCGGGCAGATCGGCGATGGCGATTAGTTCATCGTGCGTGCGAATGCCGTCGGGCGGTCCGCTCCAGATCGAGTGCAGCGCTTCGTGCAGCAGTTGTCCGCGTTCAGAGGCGGTCAGTCCCGCCTCGGCCGGCTCCCATTTCTTGACGCCGAGCCGCGCCGAGGCAAAGGCTTTGAAGGGACACTGCGATTGCGCGGTCAGCACGCCGGAGCCGCCAGCGGCGTTGCCGGCGGGGAAGGGAATCAGGCCTGCGTCGGAGATAGAAATCGTGAGCGGTGCGGGCGCGGGCTGAGGGCGCAATTCAGCAGGAAGCGGCCGCGGTTCTCCGGCAAGTTGCGCGATCAAGCGCGCGGGGCGCGCATCCACGCCGTCATTTTGACGCGCGTAGCTGAAGCAGATTTCTGGCGCGGAGGCGAGCAGACGGCGCGTCGTGGCTTCGGCCAGCTCCCAATCCAGTTGTGGAGTGGCGTGCGGCATGGCCGCTTCGCGCTGCACATCGAGCGGCAGCAGCGGATGAGTCGTTCCGGGCGCGGGCCAGCTCTCTTCGCTTGCGCCTAGAAACCAGATGGCGTCGGCGTCGATGCCGGCGGATTCGGCTGGACCGGCGATGAGAATCGGCGCATCCTGCGATTCGGGCGCGAAGAGGGTTTCTGCGGCGGCGCCGGCCAGCGAATCGAGAAAGGCATTCCACTCCAGATTGCGCCCGTCGAAACCGAGCGAGGCGCAATTGTCCACGGCTTGCTGCCAACTGCGCAAGGCTTGAAATTCGGCGCTGACCAACGGCCGTGCGCCGGGCCAGCCGGCGAGTTCCAACAGCCGGGGCACGAATTCGGCCCAGGCCAGCGGCGATTGCGGACGCCGCGCAATCTCTTGCTGAAATTTTTGCGTTTGCCTCATGCGCGCTACCCATGCAGCGGGTAGCCCCGCTCCAGGATTTTGCGCGAGAAATTCGTCGAGCGCCCAGTCCGTGCGCTGCTGGTTGCGATGGCGCAGCATGAGCATAAAAGCTGTCAGCGCGCGCGATTCCTCAGGGCTGGCCGCGGTTAGTCCGGTAGAAAAGAGCCAGTCGATTTGGTGTTCTTCAATGTGCCCGGCGAGCCAGCGAAGAAGCAGCAGCGCGCCGCGCACCAGCGCCACTTGTGCCAGCGGCAGGCCGAGCGAAAACTCGACAAGATTTTCGGCGCGATTGGCTCCAGCGTAGCGCAGAAAAGCGCGCTCGATTTCGCCGCGCCGCCTTCGCGCTTCCTGCGTAATGACGAGCAGGCGCGCGTGAGGATTACCTGCGAGCTGTTGTTTGCACCAAAGAGCGCAGGCGGTGATTTCTGCGGCCGCGTCGCCGGCGGCGTAGAAGGCGATGCGCGCGGCTGCCGGGCCGGGCTGCGCCTCTTGCGTTTTGCCCCAGGCGGCGAAGAGCTTGCGCTGCGTGGGCAGAATGCGATCGAAGCCGGCCAGCAGCAGCGGCGGGCGATGGGCGTTGTCGGCTTCAAGCTCCGTGGCCAGTTCCAGCGGCAAACGCGCCATAGAAACGGCGTTTTCTTTGTGGCAGAGTTGGTCGAACTCCGCCAGCCAGGCGTTGAAGGCGGCCGCGTCTTGCGCCCAGTTGCGTCGCGCGTGCGCATCGAGCAGTTGCGGCGCATAGGCGCAGAGCAGGCGGTGCGCATCCATGGCCAGCGCGGCCAAACGCTGGCGCGAACCGGCCAACTGCGCGGCCAGCGGCCGTTCGGCGGCGACGGCTTCGGCCCAAAGCGCCTGCTCCTGTTGCGAATTTAAAACCAGCCGGCCGTCGAGAAGACGAGACTCCCACTCGCGGCGTACGAACGACGGCCAGTCCAGAATTTGCGGTGCGGGCCAGGCCGCAAGTCCCTCGGCGCGGCGGGCGTGATGGAAGGCTACCGTCAGCGAGCGCGCCGCTCGTTCGCTAGAGGCGACGACAACTCCGCCGTCGCGCAGCCATGCATCGGCCTCCGCCGCTGAATTTACGCCCATGGCAGCTTTATACGCTGTGGGCCGGCGGCCGCGCCAACGTGCAAAAATAGGCGGGTTCCAGTGGTCAGTCCACTGGTTGTACACTAGGAAAGTCATGCGCGTTTTTCTCGTCAGTGTGTTGCTGGTTGTGGCCGTCGTGGCCGGGTGCCGCTCGGGCCTTCAAGGCTCCGCGATGCCGGATTACAAGATCTACAAACTGCGCGGCAAAATCGTTTCAACCAACGCCGCAACCGGCGAGGCGACCGTGAATCACGCGGCGATTCCCGGCCTTATGGACGCGATGACGATGCCTTATAAGCTGAAGGATCCCGGCGCTCTGAGCCGGCTGCATCCCGGCGACACGATCACCGCCGATATGCTGGTCCCGCAAAAAGACGATGGGGCTCTGCTGCTCGACCACATCGTGGTGGTAGCTCAGGCACGGCCCGGCGTCAAGCCCATGAATTTTAGCCGCCGTGCCTGGAGACAGACTCTGGCGGTCGTAAGCTGAATCGATTTTTGCTCGTATTAAGTAAACATCAATCGGAAGGAAGGTAAGGAGAGGACGATGAGTTACGGACTGAATATCCGCAAGGATGGTGAACTGGATTTTCTGGCGTTGGGGGCGTTGGTGCATCGGTTAGACCCTGGAATTATCCCCTTCCGCAAGGCGACGGAGTGCAAAATTCACGTCAGCGGCGGCGAGTTCAACGTGGCCGCCAATCTGTCTGACTGCTTTGGAATGAAGACGGCGATCGCTTCGGCGATGGTGAACTATCCCATCGGCGACCTGATCAACGAGCGCGTGCGCGCCATGGGCGTCAAGCCGATCTACAAGCGCTTCGAGCACAATGGCGTCAACGGTCCCAATATGGCGACGGTTTATAGCGATCGCGGCGCCGGCGTCCGTCCTCCCATGGTTTTCTACAATCGCGCCAACGAGGCCGGCGGCCTGCTCAAGCCCGGCGACTTCGATTGGAAGAAGATTTTCGCCGGCGGCGTGCGCTGGGTGCACTCGGGCGGAATCTACGCCGCGTTGTCGCCGACCACTGCACCGTTGGTGGCCGAGATGATGAAGGAAGCCAAGGCCGCTGGCGCGGTGACTTCCTTTGACCTGAACTATCGCGCCAAGCTGTGGAATATCTCCGGCGGCGAAGAGAAGGCCGTCGAGACCATCGCCAAGATTGTCGAGAATGTCGACGTGCTGATCGGCAACGAAGAGGATTTGCAGAAGGGGCTGGGCATTCCCGGACCCGACGTGCAGGCCAAGTCCAAGCTCGATCCCAGCGCCTTTTTCGCCATGATCGACAAGGTGACCAAGAAGCACCCCAAGGTGAAGATCGTGGCCACCACTCTGCGCGAGGTGCATTCCACCAACCGGCATAGTTGGAGCGCCGTGACCTGGATCGACGGCAAGACCTATGCCGCGCCAACTGCCGAGCTGGACGTGGTCGATCGCGTGGGCGGCGGCGACGGTTTTGCGGCCGGCTTTATCTACGGTCTGCTCACCGGCGAGGAGCCCGAAAATGCTGTCAGGCTCGGTTGGGCCCACGGCGCGTTGCTGACGACCTTCATCGGCGACACGACGATGGCGACGGTCGATCAGGTTCGTGCCTTCGCCAAGGGCGGTTCGGCGCGCATTCAGCGGTAGAACGGCAGTTGTTCATGACCGGTTTAAGGAGCAGGAGCGGCTTCAGGCTGCGCTTCTGCTCCTGAATCGCATGGTAAGACGCGCACATAAAGAACAACTTTCCACCCCGCTTGTCCAAGTTAAAGCATTGATAAATAAACATACATACTATTTTTGAAACCGTTAGTAGGCTTCAGGCGTCGAGTGGGGGCGTCCCACCTATTGACGTAGATCTCATTATGTGAGAATCTGTAATCACACCACACAATGGAACAAGGGACCAAGATGCGGGACGGAACTCCTCAAGGAACTTACAAAGTTCAAGCGCTCGATCGTGCTTTCGCTGTGCTCGATCTGTTGAGCGAAAGTGAAATGCCGCTAGGTTTGGCGCAAGTGGCGGCTTCGTTGCAACTTCACAAAAGTACGGCGCACCGTTTCCTCATGGTATTGGAACGGCACCGGATGGTCGAGCGCACTCCGAATGGCAAGTTTCGCCTCGGCCTCAGACTTTTCGATTTCGGTAACCGCGCCATCGAACAGTACGATCTGCGCGACCGTGCACAGCCGCATTTGCGGCGTCTGGTGGCAGAGACCGAAGAGACCGCGCACTTGGCGCTTCTAGAAGCGGCGCGCGTCATCTACATCGACAAAATTGAACCCACGCGTTCGGTGCGCATGATTACGCGCATCGGCGCCAGCAATCCTGTGCATTGCACTTCGGTAGGTAAGGCGATTATGGCTTTTCTGCCGCCCGACCGTGTGACGGAGATCTTGCGTCGCGTGCGCTTTGAGCGCATGACGCACCGCACGATCATGACGCCCGATGCTTTGCGCGTGGAACTGGAAAAAACTCGCCGTCGCGGTTACGCCGTCGATGATGAAGAGCTGGAAGAAGGGTTGCGCTGCATTGCCGTGCCGCTGCTCGATGCGCAGCATCAGCCGGTGGCTGCGGTAAGCGTTTCCGGTCCCAGCTTCCGCGTCACGGCGCAAAAGCTGCCCTCGATCGCCAACCACATGCTGCAATGCGTGCGCGGCATTTCGCTGGACATGGGCTACATCTCCGCCGGCCGCGGCGCGCGTGTTCCCGTATAGCCTTTAAAATTTTTTGATGCGCGATAGCGCACAATCCCGGCTAGAAAGCGCAATGTACTGCGCTCTTCAGCCGGGATTTTTTTATGTCGATTGATGTTCGCTGTAATAGGCCCGTCGCTATGGGGCAATCGGTAGCTTTTGCCACCCAGCCAGGCGTTGCGTTCATCGGATGTTTGGTAGCGAACGGTGTGGCCGCTGCCGAAGATGTTGGCTATGGTTTCGCTCGAGACTTCCGCCTGGGAGAATAGATGCATGATCGTTTTCGTGGCTCTTCTTTCTTTCGCCGCCTGGGTTTACCTGTGTTTTTTTCGCGGAAGATTTTGGCGCTTCGGGCCAGTGCTCGACGAGGGCGCGCCTTCCGGCCGCGCGAAGGTTGCCGTGGTTGTACCGGCGCGCGACGAAGCGGAGAGCATCCGGCAAACTCTCGTTTCGTTGTTGGCGCAAAAGTATTCTGGCGGCGTCTCGATTGTTTTGGTCGACGACAACAGCTCGGACGGCACCGCCGAAATTGCCGCTTCGCTCGATGCGAGCGAGCGGCTGGCGATCGTCTCCGGCAAGCCTCTGCCGCCGGGCTGGAGCGGCAAGCTGTGGGCTGTTCATCAGGGGCTGGAGCATGAGTGGGCGCGGGCTGCCGACTATGTTCTTTTAACCGACGCTGACATCGAGCACGCATCCGATCACGTTGCGGCGCTGGTTGCCAAGGCCGGGCGCGATGGGTTGGATCTGGTCTCCGAGATGGTTCGTCTGCGCTGCGCCACCGCGGCCGAGCGCGCGCTGATTCCCGCCTTCGTCTTTTTCTTTCAGATGCTCTATCCCTTTGCGTGGGTTGCCGATCGAAAAAAGCGTACGGCCGGCGCCGCCGGGGGAACGATGCTGGTCTCTCGCGCCGCGCTCGACCGCATTCAGGGGGTCTCGCGCATTCGCCATAAATTGATCGACGACTGCGCGTTGGCTCGCGAGATTAAATCTTCCGGCGGCCGAATCTGGCTCGGTCACGCCGAGGGCGCGCGGTCGATTCGCGTTTACGCGCAGTGGCGCGAGATCTGGAACATGATTGCGCGGACGGCTTACGTGCAATTGAAAAATTCGCCTTGGCTGCTGCTGGGCTGCATCGCGGCAATGGGTGTGATCTACTGCGCGCCGCCGCTTTTGGCGCTGCTAGCCCATGGGCTGCCGCGCCTGCTGGGCGCGCTTTCCTGGCTGGCGATGGCGCTTGTTTTTCAGCCAACCTTGCGCCGTTACCGTCGTTCGCCGCTATGGGGCGCGGCGCTGCCCGCGATCGGCTTGTTTTATCTTTGCGCCACGTTGGCTTCGGCTGTGCGGCACTATGCCGGATGCGGCGGAGGATGGAAAAATCGCGTTTACGCGGACAAGTAGTCGGCTCTAGAAAATTTCGCACAATTTGGCGAAGGCGTCGAGCTCGATCATCCGCTGGCCCTCGGGCGCGGCGGCGATTGTCGCGTGCTCCAGCACCCATGTGTCCCGGTGAAAGAGAAAGACCGCGTTCAGCCCTGCCGCCAGTGCGGGGTTAATGTCGCTCTTCGGACTGTTGCCGATCATCCAACTGATGCGCGGCTCAAGTTTGTGCTGTGCAATCGCGGCGCGATAGCTCGGTGGATCTTTTTCGGCCACGACTTCGATAGCGGAAAAATATTTGGCCAGTCCCGAGCGCTCCAGCTTATCGGCTTGCTCGGCCTGCTCGCCCTTGGTCATCAAAATCAATCGGTGGCGTAGGGCAAGTTCGGCCAGCGTTTCCTCAACTTTGGGCAGCAATTCGATTTCGTGCTCGGCGATCGAGCGCGCAAAACCGTGCACGCGTTTGCGCTTTTCCTCGGTGACAGGTGCGGGACTCAGCCGCTCGAAACACTGCATCAGCGAGCGCGTAAAGCACGACACGCCGTAGCCGTGCTTGGGAATGTTGGCGCGCTCGACTTCATTCAGCGTTTCGCGCACCTTGTCGGGCGAATATTCTTTGTGATCGAGAAAGCCGATGAAGGCGGCGATCGCCCGCTCGAAGTAGATGTTGTTCTCCCACAGCGTATCGTCGGCGTCGATCAATAAGTTCTGGCCTTGCGGAAAGCGGGACATAGCTTGATGGTAAAGCCTCGGATTCAGAATTACGCGCCGAGTTCTTTGCGGATTGCCGCGGCGATCGCTTCCGCGTGGTGCTTCATCATCTCGTTGCTTTCGGCTTCGATCATGACCCGCGCCAGCGGCTCGGTGCCCGAGTAGCGGATCACGACGCGGCCCGAGTCCTGGAGCGCGCTTTCCGCGGCGCAAATCGCTTCGACTACGGCGGGAAATCCAGCAAGCGGTTTTTTCTCGCGTACCTTTACGTTGACGATTACCTGCGGAAAAACCTTGAGGTCGGCGGTGAGTTCGCCGAGCGAGCGGCCGCTGCGTGCGACCAGATCGAGCACTACCAGAGCGGTCAGCAGCCCGTCGCCGGTGGTGGCCAGGTGCGGCAACAGAATGTGTCCGGATTGTTCGCCGCCCAGCGCTGCGTTGTGTTTTTGCATTTCTTCGAGGACGTAGCGGTCGCCTACAGGGGCGCGCAGCATCGCAATGCCGCTGCGCTTGAGCGCTGCTTCCAGTCCCATGTTCGACATGGTTGTGGCCACGACCAAATCGCCGGTCAACATGCCACGGGCCTTCAGGTCGCGGCCCGCGATCAGCAGAATCGCATCGCCGTTGATGACTTTGCCTTGCGCGTCGGCCAGCATGCAGCGGTCGGCGTCGCCGTCGAAGGTCAGGCCAACGGAAGCGCCACGCGCGGTGGTCTCGCGCGCCACGTAATCGGGGTGCAACGCGCCGCAGTTGGCGTTAATGTTTCGCCCGTCGGGCGCGGTGTTCAGCAGCGTTACCTCCGCTCGTCCGTCGGCGTTGAGCCGCCGGAAAAGCTCGGGCGCGATAGCCGCGGAGGCGCCATTGGCGCAGTCGGCGACGATCTTCAGGCCGGCCAGAGAAAGTCCGGGAACGCTGTCGATCAGAAATCGAATGTAATCGTCTTTGAAGGCCGGGTTGTCTTCAAGCGGAGGAAAAGTGCTTGAGTCGGAAATCTTGGTCTGCGCGACGTGAAAGAGAATCTCTTCTTCCATGGCCAGTTCGACGGTGTCGGGCAATTTGTAACCGTCTGCGCCGAAGAGCTTGATGCCGTTGTCGTGCCAGGGATTGTGCGAGGCGGAGATGACGACTCCAGCCTGGAAGCCGTGTTTGCGCGTGAGCATTGCCACGGCCGGCGTCGTGATTACTCCGGCACTTTCTACGTTCGCGCCGGCCTGACGCAAGCCCGCGGCCAAGGTGGCGGCGATCCACGGACCGGACTCGCGCGTGTCGCGTCCGATGAGGACTTTGGGCTGGGATGCTATCTTTTTCAGCGAGTGCCCGAGCGCGAGTCCAACGCTGAGAATCGTCGTGGGGTCGAGCGGAGATTTGCCTGCCACGGCGCGAATGCCGTCGGTTCCGAAGAGTTTGCGCTTTTTGCTTGTCGTCATGATCTTGTTTTCTTGCCTCGTTTGTTGGGAGTGGGCGTGGTGAATTCAACGCGGCTCGAAAATGAGCCGTCGGCCAGGCGCGTCGTTAGCTGGTCGCCTGCCGCCAATTGCGCGGACGAGTGGACGAGCGCACCGTCGGCCGCAAGCACCAGCGCGTAGCCGCGATCGAGCACGGCCAGCGGCGAAAGAGCTTGCAGATGCGCGTCGAGCGCGCCAAATTTTGCCGTCGAAATTTGGTGCTTGCGTTCCAAACTACGGTCGAGCCGGGAGCGGAGTTCCGCCAGACGCGCTCGTGCCTGAGCCAGATTCCGCCGCGGATCGTGCTGCAAAACAGAAGCGGCCAGCTTGGCGATGTGGCTTTGCAGTAGCCGCAATTGCGTTGCGAGAGACTCATCCAATCGCTGCGAGGCGTCGTCAAGCCGCTGGCCCAAACGGTAGAGCAGGGCGGTAAAGCTCGCTTCGGCGCGGCCGATGGGCAGTCTCGTTAACCGTTGCCGCGCCTGCAAAAACTGGAAGCGCGCCGCGCGATCGAGCCGGTGTTCCTGCTCGGCCAGATGTTCGGCTATTTTGTGCTGCGCTTCGGTGACGATTTCCGCCGCCGCCGAGGGCGTGGGCGCGCGTAGATCGGCGACAAAGTCGGCGATGGTGAAGTCGGTTTCGTGTCCGATGGCCGAGACCACCGGTAGCCGCGAGCCGGCGATGGCCCGCGCCACTCGTTCGCTGTTGAAGGCCGCCAGATCTTCAAGCGAGCCGCCGCCGCGCGCCAGCACGATCAGGTCGACGAGCGCGCCGGCGTTCAGATCGATGAGCGCGGCTTCAATTTCTGCCGGAGCCTGTTCGCCCTGCACCGAGACCGGATAAAGCAGAACATTCAATCCCGAATGGCGGCGGCCGGCGATATTCAAAAAGTCGCGGATTACGGCACCCGTGGGTGAGGTCACAATGCCGACGGTGCGCGGATACATGGGCAGCGGCCGTTTGCGCTCGTCGTCGAAGAGACCCTCTTTTTTGAGCCGCTCTTTAAGCTGTTCGAAGGCCAGTTGCAAAGAGCCCGCGCCCACCGGCTCCATGGTTTCTGCCACCAGTTGCATTTGCCCGCGCTGCGCGTAGACGCTCACGCGACCGCGCACCAGCACGTGGAGGCCGTCTTCGGGACGGAAGCGTAGTAGCATCGCCTGTCGGCGGAAGAGCACGATCGGCAATTGCGCGTCGGTGTCTTTTAGCGTGAAGTAGACGTGACCCGAGGGAGCGGGGCGATAGTTTGAAATCTCGCCCTCCACCCAGATGTCGCCGAATTCCTGTTCGACCAGTTCGCGCGCCTGTTCGACCAGCTCATGCACTGGCCAGACGCGCCGCGCCGACCGCGTTTCGCCAAAGCGCAGGCCCATCTGGGACGAGGAATTGGCGTCGGAAAAGAATGGATCGTAGCGAGCCACTGTTGAAGAGTGTAATTGCCGAGGGTCAACTGGCGGAGGGGCGATTTTCGATCATGATGCGCAACTGGCGCGTCGCTTCGATCAGCCGCGTGTCGGACGCGGGTTCGGCGGCGCTCTCGCGGGCGAAGGTCAACTCCAGTTCGCGCGCCAGCACCGTTCCGCGCGTCAGCCCAAAGGTGCCCAGCACGCCGGCCAGCTTGTGTGCCGCAGACTGCGCGGCCTCGCGCCGGCTAGAGGTGATATTTTTTGCGGCGGCGGCTTCTTCCAGCACCGCTACACGCCGCAGAATTTCAGGCAAAAAACGCCGCCATAGGCAGTCGATCGCGTCGGCGAGCGCCGCCTTGTCTACACCGTCGCATGGGTCGGGCGATTCCATAGGAAAACTTCAGTCCCAGCCCAGCGCGCTGGCAATCTGCGCGGAGAGTTTGAGCGGATCGAAAGGTTTGAGCAGAACGGCTTCCACGCCTAGACCGGCGAAGCGGCGCTGCTCGTGGCTCTGCACTTTGGCCGTCAGCAGTAGCACGGGAATGTTCGCCGTCGCCGGATTTTTGCGCAACTGCTGGAATGTAGCCGGGCCGTCCATTTCAGGCATCATTACGTCGAGCAGAATGGCGTCGGGTTGTTCGTCGGCGGCTTTGGCGATGCCCTCGGCGCCTGAGGCAGCCGTCAGGGTCTCCCAGCCAGCCACGCTTTCCAGGCTCAATGCCGCTACTTCGCGAATGTCGTCTTCGTCGTCGATAATCAGGATTTTGCGACCCACGTTGGAAACCCCTTTTTATCAGCTATTGTCGAATGCCGAAGCGGCCTTGTCGACCGGGAAAGCGCGCGCCTGTTTATGAATTCGGTACAGCCAGTTCCGGCGGCGTGCTTTCTTCCTGTCGCGAATTGCGCAGCATGGTCAATACCAGGGCTTCAAGCTGCTGGGGCTGCACGCGGGCTTTGGTTAGAAAGTAAGTAGGGCCGAGCGTCAACTGTTGACGCTCGGCGGGTGAAAGCTCGCGGCCGGAATAGACGACCAAAGGCAGTTGCGCCTGATTCTTCTGCTGGCGCAGCCAATTCACGACGTTAAAACCGTCGCCGTCGGGCAGACCGATATCGAGCACCACCAGATGGGGTTGGAATTGAAGGCAGGCGTCGATGGTTTCTTTGCACGAGTGCGCCGTTTGCACGGCGATGTCGTCGCGGGTAAAGACCTCGCCGATGATGCTGGCCAAATCACGATCGTCCTCGACGATCAGCACCCGCGCTTTGCCGCCCGTTCCGCGGAGTACGCGCGCCAGTTCGGCCAGCAGCGCATCTTCCTGCAACGGGTTGGCGACCAGCCCTTCCGCGCCTTCTGGCAGCGCCTTGCCGGTTGGCTGCTCCTCTACGCTAAGCAGAACCACCGGCGTGTGCGCGCTGGCTTCCTGGCGGCGTAGTAGCGGTAGAATCTCCCAACCGTTCATACCGTCGAGCGTGGTGTCGAGTAGAATCGCCGCCGCCTCCTGCTTGGCCGCCGAAAGCGTCTGTTCTACCGTGGCCGCCTGCATTACCGAGTAGCCATGGCGGGCCAGTTGCGCGGCGATCTTCCGTCGCGATTCCGCATGGGCGTCGGCCAGCACCACGGTGCCCACCGGGCCGTGATTCGCTCCAGCTTCGGGCTTGTCGCCCGCCTCGTCCAGCGGCGTCGGGTTGTAGGGCAAAAAAACGCGGAAGGTCGATCCTCGCACCGGATTGCGTTCGGCCCAGATGCGTCCCGCGTGTTGCTCGACGATCGAACGGCTGATCGCCAGCCCCAGGCCGCTGCCGCCCCGCTGCCGCGCATCGGAGGCTTCCACCTGCTGAAAGCGGCCGAAGACCATCTCCAGCTTGTCGGCGGGAATGCCTCGACCATGGTCGATGATCGAAAGAATCACGCCGGTTACGCCCGGCCGCAGCATGACGCTTACCGGCGAATTGGGCGGTGAAAACTTGACGGCGTTTGACAGCAGGTTAGTCATCACCTGCAACAGACGGTCCGGGTCGGCCGCGATCTCGACTCGCGTCGAGTCGTGAATCAGTTGCACTTCGGCCGCATCCGCCATTGGCTGCAGGTCGTCGATGGCCTGCTTCACAATATCCGCCAGTTGCACCGGACGGAAGACCAGCGGCTCGCGTCCGCTCTGAATGCGCTCCAGATCAAGAATGTCGTTGATGAGCCGGACCAGCCGCTCGGAGTTGGTCAGCGCGATATGCAGCAGGTGGTTCGCTTTCTTGTTGGCGCTGTCGATCATGCCGCCGGAAAGCAGTCCCAGCGCGCCGCGGATCGAAGTCAGCGGCGTGCGCAGTTCGTGGCTGACCGTGGAGATGAACTCGTCTTTGCGCTGGTCCAGAGCCGAGCGCTGGCTGATGTCGCGGAAGCAAAACACCGTGCCGGCCGCGCCGCTTTTTTCTCGCAGCGGCGTTAAAAAATATTCGGCGGGGAAGCCGGCTCCATCGGCGCGATAAACATTTGTCTCTCCGGTCAGGTTCTCCGCTTTGCCTGCCGCCTTACGCAGTACGCACTCTTCGTCGCAGTGCTTGTCGGCCGGCGCCGCGCCATGCAGCAACTCGTCCAGCGGTTTGCCTGCCAACATATCGATGGGGAAGCCCAGCAGGCGCGCCGCTGCCGGGTTGGCGTAATTCACTTTGCCTTCATGGTCCAGTCCGCAGAGGCCTTCCGCCATGCCGTACAGCAGAATCTCCGGCCGCGGTTCTAACTTGTTGGCCGGTCCATTCCGCTGCGCTTGCTCGATCAATTCGCCGATAGCCGCCGCCGCTGTTTCGATGGCCGCCATCGCATCGCGGTCTTCGCGCAACGGATGGTGGCAATAAAATTCCAGCACCGCGGCTGTCTTGCCCGCAACGCGGACCGGCGTTGCCCATCCGGAGGTCATCTGATGGCATCGCGCCGAAGTTGTGCGTGGCGTTGCGGGCGCCGCGGCCAGTTCGCCAAACCACGTCGTGCGGCCCTCCTTCCACGCCTGCTCAATCAGCTCGCTTCCGTCGCCCAGCCTCAGCCCCATGCTTTCTTGAATGAGACTTTCCGCCTGCCGCCCGGGAATGCCCCATGCGGTGTCGAAGCGCAACGAGTCCTCGCCTTCACCGGCCGTCCACAGAATCGCTACGTCCCATTGCTGCGCGGTGCAGAGCGCCTCCAGAATGTGCATCTTCGCCGACGAAGCGGGAACACGCTCTTTTGCGATCCGGCTTACAGCTAATTGCAACGCCAACTGCTTCTCGCGCTGTTTTTGTTGCGTCACGTCATGCAGCAGGCAGCGTACGGCCACCGTCACGTCTTTTTCCTGGCGCAGGCTCAAGCTGACTTCCAACTCCTGCGTTTGCCCGTCGGTGGTGTAGTAGCGCAGAGCAGCACGCTCGATCGTTTCTCCATTTAGCGCGCGGTGAAAAATCTCTTCCGCCTTGTTCCCGCTATAGTCTCCAAACAATTCCGTGAAAGAGCTGTTTTCCAAAAGCGCTTTTTGCGCCAATTCAAAGTGCCGTTCCCAGGCCGGATTGACATAGTAGAAACGGCCGGCGGGACTGAGTGTGGCGGCCATTTCGTTCGTGTGCTCAATCAGATCCTGGTACCGTTCCTTCGCTTCCTGTTGCGTGGAGCCTGATTGCTTTTCCGTCTTACGATCGAGGACTACGACCACCATTCCAGTCAGTTGTCCCGTTGTGCTTCGCAGCGGCGAGATGTGCAGCGTTATGGGCAGGAACGTGCCGCTTTTCTGGCGCAATTGGGCCTCGAAGCTGGGCGCTGAAGCCGGGGGCAACGTGCGTATACACGTCAGAAAGGCCATGATCTGGTCTCCGGGAGTGATCGCGGGCGTGCATTCCATCTGGCATATTTTCTGCATCTCCGCTACCAGACGGTTGCCTTCGCCGGGTGCGAGGAAATTCTCCATCCCCCACCGGCTTTGCAACTCCATCGTGCGATAGCCCGTTAGTTGCTCGATTGCCGGATTGCAGTAGATCAGGTTCCCGCTCAGATCGATTGCCGCCACCGCCGGACTGGCCGTGTCGAAGAGATCTTTCAGCCCCTCGCCGAAAGGGCTGGCCGCTATTTCGGCCGTCGGATGCAGCAGCAGCCGGTTCATGATTAGAGCGAAAATCGCCGTGGCGATTCCCGCCGCCGCAATGGGCAAAAACTCCCACCTGAAATGCGGCGTCAGCCGCTCTAAAGCGGTTCCCGCCCACAGCGAGAGAAGTACACACGGCAACAAAAGCCAAAGGTATGATATGTTGCGGCGTTTGGCCGGTTCTTGCTGCGGTCTCGTCTGTTTACCGCTTCCTGTCAGACGCTCGCTCATCGGCGCTTTTACCTCTTCTTCTTGCAGGGGGGCAACATCGTCTTCGGCCGTCGTGATTGTTGACCGGCGCAGTCTAATCCGAGGCAAAGCCGCCTGCGCATCGCAATCGGCTTCGCCGCCCATCAGTTCTTTGGCTTTTACGCCTTTATCGCGCGATGAAACGCTCGCACGATTCGCAGGTGTAGTATAAGCGTTTACTCTTCCCACACTCTAGCCAAATCCACCGCTATAGAGTCCGATGAAGCAAGCCAGTTACCCGGCTTGTTGCTGTTGAGGCGCACAGCTTTTCATATACCGGCGGTGTAAATTGCGGCCTCAAATCGCCGTATACTGGCCCCATGCCGAATCGTCTCGAAGTTGCTCGCCTTTTTCGTCATCTTTTACCCATGATCGGGCTGCTTGGTCTTGCGCTTGCGCCGTCGGTCGGTCGCGCTTGGGAAAACGAGGGGCATCGCATGATTAACCGTCTGGCGGTTACTACGCTTCCCGCCGACGTGCCCGCCTTCCTGCGCGCTCCGGAAGCGATCGACGAGATCGAGTATCTCGGCCCGGAGCCCGACCAATGGCGCTCGCCGGCCGAGCCGGAACTCAATGCCGCGCAGGCCCCCGAGCATTTTATCGATCTGGAATTAGCCGATGCGCTGGGGCCGTTTCCTCGCAAACGCTTCGATTTTGAGGCCAAGGTCTTTGCCGCTGGCCAGCGCCCCGAGAAGATTGGCCTCCAACCCTGGCAAACCATCGAGGTTTGGGAGCGGCTCAAGCAGGCCATGCGCCAGTACCGCGCCATGGCTGCCGCCGGTCAGAACACCAAGCCCGTCGAGGCCGCCATTATCTTTTATGCTGGCTGGCTCGGCCACTATGTCGCCGATGGTTCCCAGCCCCTCCACGTGACCGTCAATTTCAACGGTTGGACCGGCCCCAACCCCAATGGCTATACGACCGGTCACCAGATTCACCATCTCTTTGAAGGCCCCTTTATCGCTGCCAATATTCATTCCGCCGATGTTCAGGCCAAGATGACGGCGCCTCAAGCCATTAACGGCGACATCTTCGATGCCTACATCGGCTATCTGCGCAACTCGGCGACTTTTGTCGAGAAGGTTTATCAGCTTGAAAAAGCCGGTTCGCTTGCGGGTGCGGGCACGCCCGAAGCCCGTGAATTCGCCGCCGCGCGGCTGGCTGCCGGCACCACCATGTTGCGCGACATGATCTATACCGCCTGGATCGCCAGCGCCCAGCCGGTCGCCGATCCCTACGCCGGCAAGTAGGCGGTCTAAAACAAAATTGCGCATTCGGCCTCCTGTGTGGCTGCCGAATGCGCGTAGGAAAAACTGGTGGGGGAGAGCCTTGATTTGTCTGAGTGATATAAAATCTTGCGTTTCTACCTGCTTATTCTGCTTTGGCGGCGTTGACATCCGGAATCCGTCGTAACATGCGCGTTAGCGCCGCCGTGAGCAGGGCTACTGTGGGAATCGCCACCAGCAGCCAGGCCAGAAATGCCTGACCGGCCAGACCGCCAATCTCCGCGACGATCGACGGCATGGCGTGGAAAACCGGCTGGTGTGCCGGTCCCGCGGCCATCAGTAGCCAGTTTCCCATTCGCATAAATGGCACAATAAGAATCAGTTGCAGCGGTGTTGCAATGCAGTTTGCCGCTTGGATCACGGGAAAGTTCAATCGCAAACCGACCGCCAGTGCAATGCACAGAATGGTCGGCGTGCCCAACAGGGGGATGCAGCCAATGGCAAAGCCCAGCGCCAGCGTGAGTGCCAGCCGACTGGGTGAAATCCCCTGACGTAGCCAAAGCGCTAAATTGCGCTTTGCGGCGGTGGGAATAGTACGCATGATGCTCCTCGGTCGCTTTTTCGGGGCTGAGTGCGGTTTCAAAGTTGTTGAGGCCGCACCTTATTTTTCCCTTTCAATGGTCTGGCGGACTGGTTTTTGTCCGCCAGAAAAGGCAAACAAAACGCGGCGTTTGGGGATAGTACTTGAGGTGCAGAACGCCGGAAATCGTCCCTCTAGCTCAATAAGATTATCGGCAGCTAGAGAAAATTTAATTACCTGCAGGCGAAACTTTTGTAATTGAACCAAAAGCGTGCATGCTGCGCGAACTTACGTAATGCCCGCTTTTTGTGCGCTCTCCGCGTTTCTGCTCCCGATCAGACCCTCCAACGACATATTGAGCTCAACGTGCGAAAAATGAGTGAACTTTAGCTTCGGCGGGGTAAGATTAACGGCTTTTTAGCAAGAGCTTCAAGTAAAAGCGAGTGCGCGCCTGCATCAATCTTTCCTCCCAGCTCTCTTCCCAAGAAGCTCGCGCATGAATTGGATCGCTCTCCGCTGCGGTACACTTGGACCCGATGAGGGTATTCGGCATCGATTGCGGGACCGAGATTACCGGCTTTGGCGTTGTCGATTCCTGCAGCCGGCCGCGCGGGCCGCAGCTTGAGTTTCAGGCCATGGGCGCGATCCGGTTGGCTAGGTCCAAACCTTTGCCCGTCCGTCTCGATCAGGTCTTTACCGAGCTGATCGCCGCGCTCGAACGCTGGCAGCCGGATACGGTCGCCATCGAAGAGGTTTTCTACTCGGTGAACGCCAAATCCGCCCTGAAACTTGGCCAGGTGCGCGGCGTGGCGTTGCTGGCCGCGGCGCGGCAGGGAATTCCCGTTGCCGAATATGCGCCGCTGAAGATCAAATCCAGCGTTGTTGGCTACGGATTGGCTAAAAAAGAGCAGGTTCAGTTCATGGTGGCGCGGTTGCTCAATCTCTCCGAGCTGCCCCAACCGGCCGACGCCGCCGACGCGCTGGCCGCCGCCATCTGCCACATCCACACTGCGCAGACGCTGGCGCTACAAGGGGACGCGCAATGAAGGTTCTCTGGCTGGACAGGATTTTGGGCTTTTTCGAGCGGGGTCGCTGTTAGGCGCAAAGGCCTTTGGCGCAATCGGCAATATGAAATCTGAATTTTTTGTACGGCAACTATTTCTTATGGCAGAACGACTTTTACGCTTGAAGCCGTGTTCAACTTAAGGGGACTCCAGCGGCCGAACTGTTACCGGGAGACCGTCGAAAGGAATAGGGCCATGAATCTCAAGCAAAGTGGCAAGTGGTTGGCGGCGATGGCTTTGACCGTCGTTGTTGGAGGGCTGGCGCTGCGGGCGCAGAATGGCTCCGGCGAGCCGGCTCGCGCCGTGCGGTTGAGCTACGTCGACGGCCAGGTTCAACTCTCTCAAGGCAATCAGGTGCTGACCGCTCAGGCCGCCGCCAATACGCCGCTGATGGAGGGCATGCGCCTGGTTTCGGCCGACTCCGGCAAGGCCGAGATTCAGTTTGAGAACGGCAGCCTTGCCCGGCTCGCGCCCGACAGCTCCCTGACGATTCAACGGCTGCGCGGCTCCGGCGCCACCTCCACCGCCGAATTGGTCCTTGACTCTGGACTGGCTTACTTCGAGCTTCAGGGCGGCAATCAGTCCGGTTCGATCCGCGTCAGCTTCGCCGGAACGCAGGCGACGGTGAGCGGCGCTTCGGTTTTTCGCATCGCCATGGATACGCCGCCGGGCCAACTCGCCGTTTTTTCCGGCAACCTCCATCTGGAGGCAAGGGACGCTTCCTTTTCCGTCGATTTGCACGGCGGCGAAAATATCGCGCTCAACGCCTCCGACCCCACGCGCTACGAACTGGCCGAGTCGGTCGAGCCCAACTCCTGGGATGCGTGGAACTCCGATCGCGATCAGGCGTTGACGGCCGCGACCGTCTCCCAGACCGGCGTTTCTTCCGATTACGGCGAGAGCCAGAACCCGGCCTGGAGCGACCTGGACGCCAAAGGCAGTTGGTACAACGTTTCCGGCCAGGGCTACGTCTGGTCGCCCTACGATGCTTCCAATCCCGGCTTCGATCCTTACGGCAACGGGTATTGGATGTGGACTCCCCGATACGGTTATCTCTGGGTCTCCGGTTATTCCTGGGGATATTTGCCCTTCGAGTGCGGTCTGTGGAACTGGTACGACAACTTCGGCTGGGGCTGGGCGCCGGGGATGGGCGCTTGCCGGCCGTGGTGGAGAAGCGGCTTCTATGGCGGCGTGAATATAGGCTTTATTCCTGGCGGTTATCGCCGGATTGTGCGTCCGGCGTTGCCTTACCGGCCTATCGGCGGCGAACCGGTTCCCGTGGTTCCGATTAAACGGCGTGTGGTGCTGGCCAACTCCGCGCTGCCGCAGCGAGATAAATCTTCTCCGGTTGCGATTGGCGGAAATTTTGTGGCTCCCATACAGGCGCGGCCCGCGCGCCAGATGCACGGCGATTCTGTACCGTGGAGTGGAGCAGGCCGCGCGCAACCTGGGAATCAGGGAGCGCAGTTTGTGGGTGGACAGAACGCTGGCGCTCGACCCGTGAATCGGCCAAGCTATGGCAGCGCGCCCGCCAGCGGATTGCGTCCGGGCGCAACTGCCGTTCCCGGTCTTGGCGGCGGCGGTTCCGCGCATGGCAACAGCATTCCGCAAAACAGCGGCGCTCCCGCGCGAAATAATAATTCCGGCAGCGCCCCGCCGCGCGGTAACAATAATGGTGGTGGAACGCCGCATTTCAGCAACTCTGGCGGTGGTGGTGGCGGAGGAGCTTCGCATTCGAGTGGTGGTGGCGCTGGCGGTGGTGGCGGCGGCGCGCATAGCAGCAATGGCGGCGGCCATCACTAGAGCATTTTTACCAATGATGTAGAGTGCCAAATCGTGCTGAAGGTTGCCGCTCACTGATGTTCGCGTCAACTCGGCGATCCTGAGTTCTATACACCTTTGGTAAAAATGCTTTAATCGTCGCGAAATCGATTTCCATGCGGGCCGCGAATCTGCGGCCCGCCGCTGTTTTTAGGGCCATCATGCGGACTTGAGGAAATATTTCTCAAGCGCCATTACGAAAGGGAAGAGAGAGAAAATCTAAAATGGCTGCGGGCAAGGAGAGAAGGAATACAATCGCACTTTCCAGCAATTAGGCTTGCGGATGTACTTTAAAACCGCGGCCGCGGTGGCGTTTTGAAGGGGGCGGCTATATAGTCGCTGCGGAAAAACGCGTGGAATGTTTTTCAAATTGCCGTTTTGTTTCAGGGCACGACTTTAGTCGTGCCGAAATTGTCGCAAAATCAATGTGGCCTTTAGGAGGCCCCGCGGGATGCCTTTCTCGGTCACAAATTCAGAGCTGTTCCGCGGTCTGTATCACCGCGCCGAAGCCCTCCCCGCATCATCAATTTTAGGACGCGGGGCAATTATCTGAGAAGATGGATACAACCGTCTCTAGGTACATGGACGTTTTCGTCAGTTTCGGGCCCTGGTCGGATGGAAGTACGAGGGAGTGCGGCTGTTGAGGATGGAATTCCACATTGCGCGTAAGACGCGCCAGCGTTACCAGTTCACTGAGACTCTGTTTTCATTTACCGGAAACGTGATTCTGGCTAATCTTTCCGCCTGCCGAGAATTCGCGCATCGCATGAACCGGGTGCGCGAGGTCGAAAAGCATCCCGAGCTGGCCGTGCACGCCGGTCAACTCTTCGCCATGGGGCTGATCGACGAGGCCAGCCATGCGCTCGTGGCCCGCTACCGCGCGCAGTTCGATCCCCAGGTGACGACCGCGGCTCTCGATTGGTTTGCCGGGCGCGTGGGCGTGGAAAAATTCGACGCCATGCTGCGTGCTTTTGTCGAGCAGTTTCCCGGTTCGACGGTGGTTCACGGCCTGGAGACTCCGGCGCAGTGGCTTGCCGGCAAAACCGATGGAACTTCGCATCGCGCTCTGGCCTTTGAAGAGTTGTTGATGCTCTGGTCGGCCAACCGCAACGAGGCCTTCAAGCCCTTCGCCGAGCTTTTTGACGATACGGCGCTGGCGGAAAAAACCGTTTATCGTCAGGTGACCGCGCAGTTGCCCGCCTACTTTGCCAGCCGGCCGCTGATTCCGCTGCCCAACGCCAAATCCATCAGCTTGCTCGATCTTTTGCGCGCTCCGGTGGTGGGCGCGCCCGCTTCGCTCAGTGAGCAGCTCAAGCTGATTCGCAAGCTCTGGCGGCCGCTGCTGGGCGACTTGCTCGAACGCTTCATGTCGATGGCTGGCGAGATTCTTCGCGAGGAAGAGCTGGCCATCTGGATGCAGTTCAACCCGCCCGCCGCCCGCGCCGCCGAGGCCGCGCGCCATCGTCGCGCCGGCGCTCAGCAAGGCCCCGCAATTGTTCATTCCGAAGTTCCCGTCTTCGGTGATCCGGCCCACGAGTACGAAAAGTTTTCTCCCGACACGGCCTGGATGCCCGGCGCGGTCATGCTCGCCAAAAGCACCTACGTGTGGCTGGCGCAACTGAGCCGCCAGTACGGCCGGCAGATCGGCCGGCTCGACGAGATTCCCGACGAGGAGTTGGCGATTCTGGCCGACCGTGGCATCAACACGCTCTGGCTGATCGGCGTTTGGGAGCGCAGCCGCGCCTCCAAGGCCATCAAGCTGCTCTGCGGCAACGCCGAAGCCGTCGCTTCGGCCTACTCGCTCTTCGACTACACGATTGCCGACGACCTGGGCGGCGAGCCGGCCTACGTCAAGCTGCGCGACCGCGCCTATCATCACGGCGTGCGTCTGGCCAGCGACATGGTGCCCAACCACATGGGCATCGATTCGCCCTGGGTCGTCGAGCATCCCGACTGGTTCATCTCCCGCCAGGATTCTCCGTATCCGGCTTACAGTTTTGGCGGACCCGATCTGTCGCACGACGGCCGCGTCGAAATCAAGATCGAGGACCATTATTACGACCAGTCCGACGCCGCCGTCGTCTTCCGCCGCCGCGACAAGGCGAGCGGCGAAACCCGCTACATCTACCACGGCAACGACGGCACCAGTTTTCCATGGAATGACACCGCGCAGCTCAACTACCTGAACCCGGCCGTCCGCGAGCAGGTGATTCAGACGATTCTGCACGTGGCGCGTCTCTTTCCCGTCATCCGCTTCGATGCCGCGATGACCTTGGCCAAACGCCATTTCCACCGGCTCTGGTTTCCCGGTCCCGGCTCGGCGGGCGCCATTCCTTCCCGCGCCGAATATGGCCTGAGTCAGGCCGAGTTCGATCGCGCCATGCCGCAGGAGTTTTGGCGCGAGGTCGTCGATCGCGTTGCTAAAGAGGTTCCCGGAACGCTGCTGCTCGCCGAGGCCTTCTGGCTGATGGAAGGCTACTTTGTTCGCACTCTCGGCATGCATCGGGTTTACAACTCGGCCTTCATGAACATGCTTCGGGACGAGGACAACGCCAAGTATCGCCAGGTCATCAAGAACACTCTCGAATTCGATCCCGACATCATGAAGCGCTACGTCAACTTCATGTCCAATCCCGACGAGCGCACCGCCATCGATCAGTTCGGCAAGGGCGACAAGTGCTTCGGCGTCACGGTCATGATGTCCACGCTGCCCGGCCTGCCCATGTTCGGCCACGGCCAGATCGAGGGATTCACCGAAAAGTACGGCATGGAGTATCGCTGGCCGCGCTACGAGGAGAATCCCGACCACTGGATGGTCGAGCGCCACCAGCGCGAGGTTGCGCCGCTGCTCAAGAGCCGCTGGCTATTTGCCGAGAGCGCAAACTTTTTGCTTTACGACTTCTTCAATTCCAACGGTACGGTCAACGAAGACGTTTTTGCCTACTCGAACCGCTCCGGTAACGAGCGCTCCCTCGTCGTTTACCACAATCGCTACGCCGATGCGCATGGAACTATCGCCCAGTCGGCCGCCTACGCCGATAAGGGCTCGGGGCAACTGCGTCAGCAGCGGTTGGCCGAAGGCCTCGGCCTCGGTGGCGACCGTTCGGCCGTCTTTGCCTGGCGCGACGCGCTCACCGGCCTTGAATATCTGCGCCGGGCCGGCGATTTGTTCGATCACGGCCTCACGCTCGATCTTCATGCCTACCAGAGTTATGTCTTTCTCGATTGGCGTGAGCTTCATCCCACAGTCGAGCAGCCCTGGGACCGGCTCGCCGACAACCTCAACGGCCGCGGCCTTCCTTCGCTTGAAGACGAATTGGTCAACTTCGAGCTGCGTCCAGCGCACGAGGCTCTCGGCCAGTTGCTGACACCGGCTTTCGTGCATCACTTCGCCGATCTTGTCGCTCCATCTCACGCGACGATTGCCGAAAGAATCAAGAAAACGGAACGCAAGCGTAACGAGTTTTTGAAGCAGGCTTGGGTTTCGGGTGAAGCCTTCCTTCATGCGGCTCAAACGGCCTATGCTTTGCGCTTGCAGCGGGAGGGCGAGCCAGCGCGCGAAAATGCGCCCGTCGACGCTGCCGCTTTGGCGGTGGCCTTCTCCGGCCGGCTCCGCTCGGCGATGCGCATCTCACCGCTTGAAGAACTCTTCCCGGAGCTGTGGACTGACGCCGCTCGCCGTATGCTGCCTAGCGCCAGTTCGCAAGCGACGGCCGTCGAGATGTGGGGCCCGGTTCTGGCCTGGTGCGCGCTGCAATCGCTGGCCAGCTTTGTCGATCCCGCGCGCCCCGCGCGCGCTGCTCTCGATCTCTTTGACCGGCTGCGTTTGCGTGCGCCTCTGGCTCATGCCTTTGCCGCGCTCGGTTTAGAGGGCGAAGAGTCCTGGCGCGCCGCCGCCCGCATTAAGGTTTTGCTGTTGGCAGAATCCGGCATCGGCGACGACGGAAAAGAATCCGCGTCGGCGACTCAAAAAACGACCGCGGAAGCCCCCAAAAAGAAGAAAACCTCCGTGGCAAAACAGCCCGAGAGCAAGCGCGCGGCGCTCGCCTCGATCCTTTGGCTCGATCCCGACGTACGCTGGCTCTGCGGCGTCCATGAATCCGAAGGTGCGCTCTACTTGGTTCACGAGCGCTACGAGGAACTGCTCTGGTGGCTGCTTCTTCCCTCGCTGTTGCGCCTTTCAGCCGAAGCGATTCCGAAACAGGCCGAAGTCGAGGCGCTGACCAAAATCGCCGCCGAGGCTCTCGATGCAGCCTCCGCCGCCGGCTATCGCCTCGATCTGCTGCTTGGCGCGCAACCTGAATCTCCTGCAACCGGCATAGCTACGGAGCCGAAAACGCCCCCAACAAGCAAGGCTGCGGGCAAACGCAAGGGAAAGTAGCGCAACCGCATGACGATGCGTTTTTTTGCCGGCTTTGCACTCCGCCGATCTGAAGTTTTTGTCTTTTTGTTTCCGAGGCCTGCCATTCCTTATAGAATCTCTCTAGACCGCCGGTTTGCACCGCACGGCGCGACAAACCGATGAGCGAACAGGAAACACAGGTGAACATCGAGGCGCAGGTTGCCTCGCCGGCTTGGGAACGAATCGAACGGGCGCGGCATCCACAACGCCCCTATCCGATGGAACTGATCGAGCGGATTTTTACCGATTTCAGCGAGATTCACGGCGATCGCGCCTTTGGCGACGATGAGGCAGTGGCTTGCGGTATGGCGCGACTGGACGGCGAAGAGGTGCTGGTGATCGGCAACCGCAAGGGCGGCGACACCAAGCAGCGCATCCGGCGCAACTTTGGCATGCCGCATCCGGAAGGCTACCGCAAGGCGCTGCGCGGGATGAAGCTGGCGGAAAAGTTTTCCCGTCCGGTCATCAGCTTTATCGACCTGCCCGGCGCCTATCCCGGCGTGGGCGCCGAAGAGCGCGGCCAGGCCGAGGCCATTGCCCGCAATCTGCGCGAGATGTCGCGGCTGCGCGTGCCCACCATCTCCATCATCAGCGGCGAGGGCGGATCGGGCGGCGCGCTGGCGCTGGCCGTCAGCGATCGCGTGCTGATTCTGGAAAACGCGCTCTATTTCGTTATTTCGCCCGAGGGTTGCGCTTCGATCATGTGGAACGACTCGAGCAAGAAGGCTCTGGCCGCGGAAGCCTTGCGTATCTCCGCGCCCGAAGTCGCCGCGCTGGGTTGCGTGGACGAGATCGTGCCCGAGCCGCCCGAAGGCATTCAGGCCGCGCACGAGGCCGGCTGCGGCTTGCTCGGCTCCGTGCTCAAAAGACACTTGGCGGAGCTGAAGGCTATTCCGGTCGGCGAACTGGTCGCCGCGCGGCAACACAAGTTCCGTAACATCGCCCAGTTCTACACGCAAAGTTGATTTTTCAGTCTTCGCGCTGGGTTGATTTTTTTTGATTCTTCAAAGGCTTGCATGAATCCTCGCTTCCTATTCCGTCTGCTTGATCGCGCCTTGGGCGCGAAGGGCCGTTGTGTGTCCCGGAGGCTAGCATGAGCGAGCCTGTTCATGCCGGCGGCCGTCTGCGCGCCTATCTGCAATTCTTGGTCGCGATTCTCTATTTTTTCCTGGCCCGCATGTTGGCCCGCCACGGCGCTTTGGAACTGGTCGACGAGGCATGGTTTCCGCTCGTTGAGCAGGCCATGCTGGTGCTTCTGTTGGTGGTTGGTTACGCGGCCATGGGTCTCTGGCTCGACCGTCAAACTCGCCCGCTCAGTGAGCAGGGACTGCCGCTTCGCGCCGGCTGGCCGCGCGAGTTCGGGCTCGGCTTGGCCACTGGCTGGTTGGCGGCGCTCGTCTGCGTGCTGCCGCTGGCTGTTGTCGGCGGCATTGCGACTTCATTCACGTTTCAGCGCTCCGCATTCGGCTGGCTCATTGCCGATGCCGCACTCTTTGCTTTTGCCGCGCTGGCCGAGGAAATCGTCTTTCGCGGTTATGCTTTCCAGTGCTTGATGCGCGCCACGGGACCGAAGTTCTCGACGGCGTTTTTCGCCATCATCTACGCAGCCTTGCAGGCGCTCACGCCCGGCTCCAACCACGCCAGCTTCGCCGTCTCGTTTGTCTTCGGCGTTCTGCTCTCCATCGCTTATCTGCGCACCCGCGCTTTATGGGTGAGTTGGGGACTGAACTTTGGCTGGAAGGCCAGCCGTGCTCTGGCCTTTGGACTGGCGATCAGCGGCATGAACAATCATTCGCCCATCGTGCAGGGCGATCCCATGGGCCCCTTCTGGCTGACTGGCGGCGGCTACGGGCTGGATGGTAGTTGGCTGGCCTTTCTCGTCCTGCTCGCCGCGCTACCCGTGCTCTCGCGCATCACCAGCGAGCTGGACTTCCGCTATAACGCGCCGGTGATCGTTCCTGCCGGCATTCCGGTCGATCTCGGAGGCTCCTCCTCCTCGCCGCTGGTGCAGATCGCGCCCGCGGGGCAGGGAACAGAAGCGCGGGAGCCCAAGGCCGAAGAATAAAAAACGTCGGCTGCGCTGGTGCGCTTACCCCCAAAAACAAATGCGGCTTGATGACAGCGAATGCTCGCCGCCATCAAGCCGCATTTGTTTTTGATTCGGATGCCGCCGCTACTGCTTGCCCCAACGGTAAGCCATGCCGGCGGTAAAGCCACGGCTGGCTTGTGTTTCGGAGCCGAAGCCGGTGAAGAAATACTCCGGCGCCAGCTTGACGGTGATGTTCGGCGTCAGGTTGTACTCGCCGATGACGCTGGCGCTGGCCGCATAGGTATTGGAGTTGTTATAAAGCCCGAGCAGCGAGGGCGTAATGCCGTTCGTGTCGCCGGAGAAGTTGCCATGCGCCCAGCCAGCCATGACGCGGCCGGAGATCGAGTACTTGGGTTGCATGTAGAAGCGGTAAACCGGGCCGGCGAGAATGTCGTACTGGCTGATGGCCGGTCGCGTAAGGCGGCCTTGGCTGTAAGTGTTCACCCCCACATAGGCGGTGCCGAAGTAGCCGCGGCCGACCACGGTGTAGCCGAGCCGCTCGTTCGAAAAGCGGGTCAGGCCGGTTTCCCAGGCGTAGTAGGTTAACCGCTGCATAGGCTTCGGACCGGGCCGGAAACGCAGGTAGCCCATGTCCATGTAGGTCTCCCATCGGTGATCGTAGGCGTCGTGAATGGCCGTGGCGCGGCGCTGGGCGCGGCGCATGCGAATGCGCGCCTGCACGCTTAACTGCCCTTGCGTCTCCGCGGCGGATGGCTGTGCCTGCGCCGCGCTTTGATCTTGCGCGGAGTTGGTTGACGTGCTGCTTGAGCTTTGCGCCACAACGGCCGGCGCGGCCGGTAAACCTAGCGCCAACAAAAATGCGAGACGGCGAAGAGAGTGCATCGGTTTCGGATTCCTCCACGGGAGTGCGGGAGCGCGCCTCAACCACCGGCGTATTCCCCCCATCTGGTATTAAAACATCTGGGGGGAGGGTTGCGCGCGCTCGTTTGACGATTGGACGTTCCGCAGACCCGCCGGTTAACGGATCGCCTGCAGATCGGCCAGCAATTGCTCCTGGTCAAAGCCGCTTGGCGAGCCCTTGGCGGTTAGCCAGTCTGCCCCCAGCAGCGTGTGCGCTTCGTCGCAGTAGGCATTCCAAAAAGCTGCGGTCATCGTCTTCAACCCACCCCAGGTAACGCAGGTAAAGCCGTTCTCGTCGTATTTGGGCACAAAAACGCAATGGCCGCCCCAACTATTAGGTTCTCCATCGCCGGTCGGGCTCACGAGATCCCAAACAGCTTGGTGCTGGGCGGTTAGCGGCAATGACAGGCCGATGTAGACGCCGCCGAAGAGCGCGATCGACTGGCGAATTTCCGTCAGGTTTTTCGCGTTGGCGTCGGCAAAGGCCAGCAACGCGTTGTTGGCGAATTTATGCTTCTTCCAATCGTTAAGCACATCCAGTTCGATGCCGCCCTGGTCGGTGTCGGGCTCTTGGGGCTTGTATCCGTCCCACTTTTCGTAGTAGTGCAGAATCGAGCTGTCGGGCACGGTAACTTCGCCGGTGGTATTCGCGCTCCAAACCTGTACGGCGTGGGCGCAGCCGGCGATAGTGCAGTCGCCCAATCCCTCTGGATAGGCCGGTTCCGCGGGGTCGGGACCGTTAAGCATCATGCCCCAATCGGTTCTGCCTCGGGTCCAATCGCAGGCGGTCGGTGGGGGCGGTAGCGTGGGCGTTAAATAACTCGCCAGCCGCAGCGTGCGGCTGTCCGTCTTGATGGCTTTACGGCCGAGTTTCATCTTTGAATGGTCTGTCATGGGGAGATCCTTTCCTGCAGGGAACTGATCGTCGAAGGCGATATTGCCGATGATTCAATGAAGGACGACTGTCGCTCGCCGCCATATGGCTGGGCGACGACACTGTCATTGTGTCTTAATTCATCGAAATTCTCTGCAAACGCCCGCGCACTGCAAGAAGAGCAATAGCTGCAAGAAAAGCAATGAAGGAGCAAGAAAAATGGGGCGAGTGATCTTAGGGGCGATTTTGGGCGTGGCGCTGGCGCCGGTGGCGCTTTGGGCCTGGTTCAGCTTCGGCTGTCCGCCGGTGGCGGTGGCCGATAAGCCTCTGCCGATGGAGTCGCTGCTGAACTCCGCGCTGCATGTACGCGTCGGGCGTGAGGCGGCTAAGGCCAAGACCGCTCTCAAGCCGGACGAAGAGACGTTACTGGCCGGAGCGCGAATCTATCGCGATCAATGCGCCGCCTGCCACGGTTTTCACGGCAAGCCCTCGCCCTTTAGCGCGCACATGTATCCGGCGGCGCCGGCTCTATGGGAAAAAGCGGCCAAAGGCGACGCCATCGGCGTCAGCGACAATCCGCCGGCGGAAATTTTCTGGAAGGTCAACAACGGTATTCGCCTGACGGGAATGCCCTCCTATCACAACGTGATACCGGAGACGCAGATCTGGCAGGTCTGTCTGCTATTGGCCAACGCCAACAAACCGTTGCCGGCCGAGGCCGTGATGATTGTGCGCGGCGAGCAGCCGCCCGCCCCGGCCCCGGCGCCTGACGCGCCGCAAGAGCAGCCAAAGCCATAATTTGTCTCTCCGCCGCTCGGCCCCCGTACAATAAAAGCGGAAGCTCGTTCTACCCAGCCGATGGCGGACAAAAAAGACAAACAACCGCGCGACGCCGGACATGGCTCTGGCGATAGCGTGGCCGGCAAAATCTACGACTCGCGGCTGCTGCGGCGGTTGGGTCCGTATCTGCGTCCCTACTGGCTGCAAACCACGATCTCCACGCTGGCCGTCTCGCTCAAATCGCTGTGCGACGTGGCCGGACCGCTTCTGGTGATGGTGGCCGTCGATCGCTATCTGGCGCCCGAGGTCGGCGCCAAGGCTTCGGTCAATGCCGTCGCCCACTGGGTGGCATACAGCAGTCCGCTGGCCGGCGTGCTTCCCGTTGAAGCCGTCGCCGGCGTAACCCGGTTGGCCGCCATCTACCTGGCCCTGTTGATTACGGCCTACCTCTTCCAGTTCGTCCAGATCTACCTGATGCAGTGGATCGGCCAGAAGATCATGTTCGATCTGCGTCGAGAAATCTTCCGCCACATGCAGCGCATGCACGTCGGCTTCTTCGATTCCCAGCCTGTCGGCCGGCTGGTCACGCGCCTGACTTCGGACGTGGACGCGATCAACGACATGTTCACCGACGGCATCCTGGCCATCGTCAACGACATCTTCATGCTGTCGATCATGGCCGTCGTGATGCTGGCCATCAACTGGTGGCTGGCGCTGGTCGCCTTCGCCGTGCTGCCGCTGATTCTCATCGTCACCCGCATCTTCCGCGACCACGTGCGCGAAAGCTATCGCCGCGTGCGCGCCGCCATCGCCCGCATCAACAGCGTCACGCAGGAACACATCAGCGGCATGAGCGTGGTGCAACTCTTTAACCGCGAGCAGCGCTCCTTCAATGCCTTCGAGGCGGTCAACCGCCAGCACATGATCGCCTTCAAAGACACGATCTTCGCCTACGCTCTTTACTACCCGGCCGTCGATCTGCTCTCTTCGGTAGCCATTGCGCTGGTGATCTGGCGCGGCGGCTTCGGCGTGCTGCGTACTCCGCCCACGGTCACCGTCGGCATTCTCATCATGTTCACGCAGTTTTCGCTGCGCTTCTGGCGGCCGATTCAGGATCTGAGTGACAAGTACAACATTTTGCAGTCGGCGATGGCCGCCTGCGAGCGCATCTTCAGGCTGATGGACGCCGAGCCGGAGATCGTCTCTCCAGCGCGTCCCGCGGCCGGCGATGGCTCCAATCGCATCGTCTTCGATCACGTCTGGTTCACCTATCAATCGCTGACTGAAAAGCAGCGCATCGCCATCGATGCGGCAAAAGATCCGGCCGCGATCGCCGCCGTCGCCGGCATCGAGTGGATTCTGCGCGACGTTTCTTTCACCGTCGAACCGGGGCAGACAATCGCCATCGTCGGCCACACCGGCGCGGGCAAAACCATCCTCATCAGCCTGATGATGCGCTTTTACGATGTGACCGCCGGGCGCATCCTGATCGACGGCATCGATTTGCGCGAGCACGATTTGACCGTGCTGCGCCGGCACTTCGCCGTCGTGCTGCAAGATCCCTTTCTCTTTTCCGGCTCGATTGGCGAAAATATTCGCCTAGGCAATCAAGAGATTGGCGAGGAAACAATGCGCAGCGCGGCGCGCGACGTGAATGTTTTGGACTTTATCGAGAGTCTGCCCGGCGGCTTCAGCGAGCCGGTGCGCGAGCGCGGCAATTCGCTTTCTACCGGCCAAAAGCAGTTGATCAACTTTGCCCGCGCGCTGGCCTACAATCCGCGCATCCTCATTCTCGACGAGGCTACTTCGAGCGTCGATACCGACACCGAGCTGCGCATCCGCCTGGCTCTGGACCGCATGGTCGCTGGCCGCACCAGCGTGCTGATCGCTCACCGGCTTTCGACCGTGCAGCGCGCCGATACGATTCTGGTCATGCACAAAGGCAAGCTGCGCGAGAGCGGCTCGCACCAGGAGCTGCTTACTCAGCGCGGTCTTTACTGGAAGCTCTACCAGTTGCAGTATAAAGACCAGGAAGCCGATGTTGCCGCGCCGCCATCTGCGCCGGCCGCGTAGCGTAAATCTTCTATCGGCGCGTAGCAAGTTTTGTGTCAGGGCACGACTTTAGTCGTGCCGTAAAGAGCCCATAAATCAAGGGCTTTAGCCCCTGCGGGAAGATTCCTTCTCAATGCCATCAGAATCTCCGCTTTAATTCGGCAGGATATGATGGAAGAAACTCCGCCGGCGCGAGTTCCTTTCTGGCGGAATGCGGATTCCAATGGCAGATTACTCCACAAGAAAAGTCGAAATCTTCGATACCAGCCTGCGCGACGGCTTGCAGCAACCGGGGCTGGAAATTTCTGCGCGCAGCGCCGTGCGCCTGCTTCAGCGTCTCTCCGCCTTCGGCGTGCGCTATGCCGAAATTGGTTTCGCCGGTGCTAACCAGTTTGTCGGCGACCTTACCGAGGCGCTGGCTTCGGCCGATACCGGCGCAATGCGGCTGGCGCTCTTCGGACGCACGCGCGGCCGCGGCGCCAAGGTGGAAGAGTGGCCCGACATTCAATTCATGGTCGGCAACAAGGCGCGGATTCCCGCGGCGGTGATCGTGGTCAAGTCGCGGCTGCTCGACGTGGAGCGCTCGCTTGAAACTACGCCGGAAGAAAATCTCCTCATGATGCTGGAGACGGTCGCCTGCCTGCAGGATCACGGTCTGGAAGTGATCGTCGATCTGGAGCACGCCATGGACGCCTACTGCGGTCGGCGCGAAAACGGCGCGCCATGCGAACCGGAGCGCAGTCGCGACTATCTGCGTGAAATCGTCGCGCAATGTGTTCGGCAAAAGGTCAGCCGCGTCGTGATTTGCGACACTAACGGCGGATCGAGTCCCGAGGAAGTCTCCGAGGCCGTTGCGAGCCTGACGCACGAATTTCCGCAAGCGGGCTTGGGTTTTCACGGCCACACCGATCGCGGCCTGGGCGTGGCCGACACGCGCGCGGCGATTCTGGCCGGCGCCGGGCACATTCAAGGTACGCTGATCGGAACCGGCGAACGCTGCGGCAACGTCAACCTGACCACGCTGGTCGGCGCGATGCAGTTGCGCGGCGAGGCGGAGTTCGTTTCCGCCGAATCGCTGCGCGGATTGACCGGGCTGGCGCGTTCGGTCTACGCTTCTTTCGGCCTCGATGTGCCGCACGGCGCGCCCATCATCGGGTCCGGCGCATTCGGCACCTGGGCCGGCATGCACGGCTCGAGCGAGCGCAAAAATCCCGGCGCGTACCTGTGGTGCGATCCGGTCCGCGTCGGCGCCAGCTCCATCGTCGGCGTCAATGCGCAGTCGGGCCGCGCCAACATCATGATGCTTTCCGAGTCGCTCGGCGTGTCGCTCAACTCCGTTCAGGCGCAAAAGCTGATGGACGAAAATCAGGCCATGGTCGATGGCGGTGGTTTCACGGCCAGCGAAATCTCCTTCCGCCTGGCCTGCATGAGAACCCTTGGAAGCCTGCACAATTGGTTTAACGTCAAAAGCTGGCGCGTCTTCGACGAGTCGGACGAACTCGGCGGCCGCTTCGTGCAGGCGTTTATGTCGCTGGTGGTCGGCGAATCTTCCGTGGCGACGGCGCGCGCCGAAGGCTCCGGCCCGGTCGATGCGCTAACCAAGGCCATGCGCAGCGAACTCGACAAATGGTATCCGTCGCTCAAGCAAATGCGCCTGGGAACTTTTTCGGTGGCCGCGATCGATATATCCGCGCACGATTCGGCGGCGCATGTGCGCGTCACCGTCAGTTTTCACGCCAACGGCCATGAGCCCTGGATCACCGCCGGCGTCAGCAGCGATTTGAACCAGGCCGCGCTCGACGCCATCGTCGATGGTTTCCACTACTGGCTGCTGGAATCCGCCGCCGAAGAGCGCGTATCGTAACCAGGTAATTTTGATTCTTGGCGTGGTGGTTCCCCGATCTCAAAATCGAGATCGGGGGCACCCTTGATGGCGCAAATTATGCAATTACAGCGCTCGCCGCGCGCTTGAGCGGTTATTTCGGCTGCGTTTTCAGCAAAAATTCGTAGCGCGCCCGCGTCGTATCCGCGCCGTGCGCGATTTCTTTGTCCAGATGCAGCACTTCGTTCTTGCGGTCGAAGCGCGGCCACTTTGGCAATCCTGGCCCGTTGGGATCGCCGGTTTTGGCGAAGTTCGTCCAGTAGCTCATCATTGCATCGCTCAGATGACGGTCTTTAGGCCGCCACGTCGCTCCGGGGCGCGTATCGAGCACGCCAAAGACATATTCGATATCGTCGGAATGGAAGGCGGAGCTTTCGGAATGAAATTTGCTGGGCGGCGCGGCCAGCTCGAAATGATAGCGATAGACTGGCGCATCGCCTGTTTTAGCGTGAGCCTCGATCCACTTCCATGTCCCGAAAGCGATAAACATATCGCCTTCGTAGTCGCTCGCCGAGCGCTGCGCCTGCGCGTCTGTTTCGCCCGGATAGAGCGCAAGAAATTCCGCGGCGCGGTCGCCGAAGTTTTTCTCCGCCTCTTTCTTCCATTGCGCGACGGTCATTTCAGGCGCGAATCCCTCGTCGCGATTCCAACCCGCCAGCAGCGGCACATGCGCCTGCCGGCCGGCGGCGTAGGTGGCGGCCACTGGCTCGGTCAGCACCTTTCCGTCGATCACCGGCGAAAACCAGGGTGTGCCTTTTTTCCCGGCGGCGGCGAGAATCGTCGCGGTCGGCAAGGCGCGCAATTCCGCCAGCGTTTTTGCGCCCGTCGTGGCCGCCCATGCGCTGTCGATGGTCGCTTGTTGCGCTACGGGCTTGCCGCCCAAATCTTCGCCCAGCGCCGAACCGCTTTCGCCGATCGCTTTATCGAAGAGCCCTCGCGCCATCGGCGAAACCATCAGCGTGCTCACGGCGAATGAGCCCGCGCTTTCGCCAAAGATCGTCACGTTGCCCGGATCGCCGCCAAAACGCGCGATGTTCGCCTTCACCCATTTGAGCCCGGCGATCATGTCCATCAAACCATAATTGCCGGCCGCGCCGTTGCCTTCTTTAACTAATCCTTCGGTAGCCAAAAATCCAAAAACGCCGAGCCGGTAATTGATCGTGACCAGCACCACGTCTTTAGTCGGCAGAAAATCGCCGTTATGGCGCGGTTCCGAGGCCGCGCCGCCCATGTAGCCGCCGCCGTGAATCCAGAACATCACCGGCAGCTTGCTCGTGACCTTTGCATCAGCGGGCGCGTAGACATTCAGGTAGAGGCAATCCTCGCTCGGCCCGTTGTCGGGGAAGATCATGTCGTCGAAGACGGCGTTTTGCGCGCAGTGCGCGCCGAAGCTGGTCGCCTCGCGTACGCCCTTCCAGTGCGCGGCCGGCTGCGGCGCCTTCCAGCGCAGTTCGCCGACCGGCGGCGCGGCATAAGGCAACCCTAGAAAGGCTTTTACCTTGCCATCGTTCAGTAGCTTGCCGTGAATCTTTCCCTGCGCGGTCTCCGCCGTCGGCGGGTCGGCGCTGGCCGGCGCGCAAAATCCCACGGCCAGTCCGACGATCGCCAATGCGCTTATTGCATGCATGCCCAACAACATGATTGCCCCCTCCGCGTAACAAGATAACAGGATCGACGCATGCGCCGTGAGCGATTGCTTTTAGTTCGCGGGCGGCGCGCGCTAGCCTACATGATTTCTGGCGTCAGCAGATCGGCCATTGTTTCGCGGCGGCGAATGAGCCGCGCTTTGCCGCCTTCTACAAGAATTTCTGCCGGACGCAGACGCGTGTTGTAATTCGAGCTCTGCGCCATGCCGTACGCGCCGGCGTCGAGCACTGCTAGCAGATCGCCGGCTTTGACCGGCGGCAACTCGAGGTCGCGCGCCAAAAAATCGCCCGACTCGCAGACCGGACCTACCACGTCGACAACCTTCGCCCGGCCCGCTCGGGGCTTTACCGGAACGATTTCATGATGCGCCTGATAGAGCGCCGGCCGAATCAGTTCGGTCATCGCCGCGTCTGCAATTACGAATGTTTTTTTGCCGTTGCGCTTGACGTAGAGCACGCGCGCCAGCAGCGCTCCAGCCTGCGCCACGATAAAGCGGCCGGGCTCGATCAGCAGTTGTCCGTCGAAATCGCCGAGCGCCGTTTCGATCGCCGCCGCGTATTCGCTCACCTTGGTCGCGGCGTCGAATGCGCCGCCGCGGTAGTCGATACCCAGTCCGCCGCCGGCGTCGATGGATTCAATCTCAATGCCCTCGCGTCGTAGCCGCAGCAGCAGCTTGCTCGCCCGCTCGATGGCTTCGCCGAAGGGCGCGGCCGAGCGGATCTGCGAGCCGATGTGAAGGCTCAGCCCGCGCGGCTTGAGCCAGCGGTCGCCGGCCGCGCTTTTGTAGAGCGCCAGTGCGCGCCGTATCTCGATGCCGAATTTGTGCTCGCGCAGCCCGGTGGAAATGTAGGGATGCGTGTCGGCCGAAACGTCGGGATTGACGCGCAGCGCAAAGGGCGCGCGAATTTTTAGCTTGCGCGCACGCGCGGCTAGTAGCGCCAACTCGGCTTCGCTTTCCACGTTGAATTGCAGAATTCCGGAGCTCAGTGCCAAGTCGATTTCCGCCGCCGTTTTGCCTACGCCGGAAAAAACCACGCGACCAACGGCCTGGGGCGCGGCAGCCAGCACGCGTTCCAATTCGCCGCCTGAAACAATGTCGAAACCCGCGCCGCGTTCGGCCAGCAAGCGCAAAATCGCCAGCGCCGAGTTGGCCTTAACCGCGTAGCAAACCAGATGATTCCGCCCAGCAAAGGCTTTCTGAAAAAGGCTCAGCCGCTCGGTGATCTGATCGGCCGAGTAGACGTAGAGCGGCGTTCCATGGCGTCGCGCCAGCGTTTCCAGCGAAACGCCGTTGCAGCAGAGCGCGCCGCCGGGGCGGGCGAAATGAAAGGGGCGCGATAGCGAAAATTGAGGCTCGGTCACAAATTTTGTCCAAGAATTAAAAGATTATCTTGAGCCTAACGCATCAGCCGGCGCGCCGCGAAACGCTTCGGCTCGCATCGGGCCATTACAATGGACCAGTGACGCAAAAGGGGCTCGATTTGCAGGAGGAACCGCAAAAAGTTGACTTGGTCGGCGTGGGATTGAACGCCACCGATACGCTGATTCCGCTGCCGGAGTTTCCGGCGCGCGGCTCCAAAATGGAATACCGCTCGGCCAGCATTATGCCCGGCGGCCAGACGGCAAGCGCCGTGGTCGCCTGCCAAACCTGGGGGTTGCAAGCGCGCTATGTAGGCAAGCTGGGCGACGACGATGCGGCGCGTCTGCATCGCGAGGCTTTCGCTCGCACTGGCGTCGATGCGCGGCTGGTGCAGGTTCCCGGCGGCGTCAGTCCGCAATCGCTGATTCTGGTCGACGAGGGCGAGCGCACGGTCTTGTGCCGGCGCGACGAGCTGATGACTCTGCTGCCCGAAGAACTGCATCGCGAGTGGATCACAAACGCGCGCGCACTGCTCGTTGACGGCCACGACACCGCCGCCGCCACGCAGGCCGCACGATGGGCGCATGAGGCGGGCCTTCCCGTCGTCGCCGATCTTGACGCGCCCTACGAGGGTATAAACGAATTGCTCGAACTCGTCGATTATCCGATCGTGAGCCGCGATTTTCCTTGCCGGATGATGAACGAAACGAATCTGGAGCAAGCGCTCAAACGGCTGCATAAGCATTACAACTGCCGGCTGGCCGCCGCGACTCTCGGCCAGGATGGCGTAATAGCCTGGGACGGGCGGCAGCTGTGGCGCCGCGCCTCTTATCGCGTTCCCGCCGTTGACACCACCGGCGCCGGAGACATTTTCCACGCCGGTTTTATTTTTGGATTGCTGCAAAACTGGCCGGTTGAGCGGCAGCTTGATTTTGCCTGCGCGGCGGCGGCGATGAACTGCACCAAGCAGGGCGCGCGCGGTGGAATCGGCCCCGTAGACGCAGTCGAAAAGCTGATGGCAACGGCCGAGCGCTACCAGAGCGCGTTCTAATACGTCGATCTAGAATAGAAGCAGCGGGCCGGCCCGTTCTGTGGCTGGCAATTCCCCATTCCGCTCGGCATTACGGAGAGAACAAATGGCATTGATGAGGACCTCGAATCCTGCGCTCGGCCAGAACACTTTTAACGATTTCGCGCGCAGCCAGTACGGCGGCAATCTGATCGACGCCTCGGCGCGCATGACCTTGAGCGGCACGGTGAACAAGACCGGCGTTCTGCTGCTCTGCGTGGTGGTCACGGCGGCCTGGACCTGGAGCTCTTTCATGGGCACGCGCGATCTGAGCATGGCTGGTCCGGCCCTGCTGCTCGGCTCGATCGGCGGCTTGATCTTCGCCCTGATTACGACCTTCAAAAAAGAATGGGCGCCGGTGACAGCGCCAATCTATGCGTTGCTCGAGGGACTGGTGCTCGGCGGCCTGTCGGCATTCTTTGAGATGCGTTTTCCCGGCATCGCCTTCCAGGCCGTGGGGCTGACCTTCGGCACGCTCTTCATTCTGCTGCTGGCCTACAAATCCGGCATGATTCGCGCCACGCAGAAATTCCGCCTTGGCGTCTTCGCCGCTACCGGCGGCATCATGGCCTTCTACTTCTTGCAAATGATTTTGGGCTTCTTCGGCTTCCGCTTCGCTACGCTGAATGGCTCGGGCCCGATCGGCATCGGCATCAGCCTGTTCATCGTCGCCATCGCCGCGCTCAATCTCGTGCTTGACTTCGACTTCGTCGAGCAGGGCGTCCGCTCCGGCGCGCCCAAGTATATGGAGTGGTACGCGGCCTTCGGCATCATGGTGACGCTGGTCTGGCTCTACATGGAAATGTTGCGGTTGCTCTCCAAAGTGCGTAGCCGCAACTAAGCTAGTAACCGCTTAAATTTGTTTCATAGCGGGTGCCCCAGGTCTGGATTTTCAGACCTGGGAACCACTTGAGCCAAGAAGCGAAATCATCTAGTCACAAATCTAGAGAAAATTCATTGCTGGAGTGCGTAGTTGCAACTAAGCGCCCGCCGTCCCCTGCGGCGAAATCAGCAAAAACGTCACGCTGCCCGCAGTGCTGCGCCGGTGCGGAGTGCCGCGCGGAATCGTGATGATGTCGCCTTTGTTGAGCGCGAGGCTTGTCGCCCCTTCCGATGCCGGCGCCAGCCACTCGCCGGGCTTGGTCTGGCGGGGATTCTGCGGCTTGCCGCCTAACTCGTAGACCGTCGCGCCGTCGAGAATCTGGAAGATGTGGTCGACGCTTTCGTGCCACTCGAACTCTTTGGCGCTTTTGGCCTTCTCGACGGTCAGCGCTGCTATATAGTTTTTCCCGTTTACCAGCTTTTTGTTTCCGGGCGCGGCTTCAAGCGCCTTCAAGTCCGCCTGAAGCTCTTGCGCGCGGAAAAGCTGAAAGGCGGCGGCGTTTTCGTTCTGCGCGGTGGCCGGAGCAGGGAAGAGGGAAAGGTCGGCCAGGGCAAGGCCGGCGGCGGCCGGTGCGGCGCAAAGAAATTTACGACGGCTGGAATTCACGCTGGAAAGTTTGCGCATGGAATGTTTCTCCCTAAAAAAATCTTCGCGCCGAATTCTAGCAGCGCCGCATCGTGCCAGTTTAAGCCTCGAAGCCGCGCAGCCAGGGCGCCATCAGTGCGGCTACCTTGCGCGGTTGCTCGTAGGCGGCAAAGTGGCCAGCCGCCGGCACTACGTGAAACTGGCAGCCGCCGGGCGCGGCGCGGAAGGCTTCAATCTCGGCCGTCGTGCAACCGGTATCTTCCGCGCCTGCAATGGCAAGCACGGGCACGCGGATGGTGGCGATAGTGGGAACTGAGTTTGGCCGCGTGGCCAGGCCGGCCTGCACGGCAATCAGCGCCTCGGGCGTCAGCGTCATGCGCGCGCGCAGTTCGGCGACGATTTCGGGATGTTCACGCAGCGCCGTCGCTCCAGGCAGGCTTTTTGCCATGCCGTCGAAGAGTGCCGAGACGCCCTCGGTTCGTGCGCGGGCAATGGTTTCCGCGCGGCGGGCCTGATTGGCCTCGGCGTCGGGCTGCGGTTTGGAGCAGACAAAGGCCAGCCCCATCACGCGCTGCGGCGCGCGCCGCCAAATCTCCAGCAGCACATAGCCGCCGATCGAGCAGCCGGCAAAAACAGCTTTGGGCAGTTTTAAACGATCAAGCAACGCCACTACATCGGCGGCCAACTGCGCCATCGAGAGTACAGGCGCGTCGGCGACGGGCGTGAATTCACCCGTGGGCAATCCCGCGCCCAGCGCCGAGAGGCCGTGGCCGCGCAGATCGGGCAGAATCGCCCGGATGCCGGCCAACTCTTTGGCCAGCGGGCGCCAGAACTCGCGATCAAGCGGCGTGGGATGCAGAAAAACGACCGGCAGTCCCGAACCTATTTCGGAGTAAGCCAGCGGAGCGCTATCGGAAAGGAGCGTATCGCTCATCAACAAAAATCATACTCCGGGAGGGCAAGTCGTTGGCGCTGCGGGCGGCTCTTCGGGAATGCCGATCCAGGCGGCGAGATAGGCGATACCGAGCAATCCGCTCGAACAAATCGTGCCGATGATGGTCAGAATCCGAACGACGGCCATGTCCCAGCCGTTGGCCTTTGCCAGTGCGATGCAGACTCCGCCGATCTGCCGGCCCTCGCGCGGACGCAAAAGCCGACGGCCGGGAATCGGCTGCGAGGCGGGAACCGCGACTCCGCAGCTTGCGCAAAAACGGGCGTTAATCGGCAATTCGCTTCCGCAGCGCGAACAGTAAAAAGCCATAAGAAATCTCCTCGACTCAATTCATCATACGCAAGCCGGAGCGCGGCGGTTCCCGGCGCAAAGCGAGTCTGCGGCCCGGGCCGCCTCAGTTCCCGTGGTAGGGATTGCGCAGATATTTTCTAGCCTGATCGGCGCGCGAGGTGTTCGGGCCGGCTTCGACGGCGGCGCGGTAGTCGCGCAGCGCCAGCGGCCGTTCTCCGGTCAGATCGCGGCATTGGCCGGCGTCGAGCAGCGTGCGTACCTTCAACTCGGTTCCGGTACCGCGAGTAGCCGCGGCATGCTCGTAGGCCTGAGCCGCTTCGTCGTAGTGGTGCTGGCCGCGCAGTGCGTCGCCAAGGCCGAAATCGGCCAGTTCCAGCTTGGCCGAAGCAAAGTAGCCCGGTCGTGCGTTGTCGGCCAGAATCTGCCGGTAGGCGGTCACGGCAACCATGCCCTCGCCGGCGTCCTTGCGCAAATTGGCTTCCTCAAGGCAGATGAGAAAATCGTGCGGATATTGGTTTTTTAAACCGCGAACCACCTGGATGGCTTGCGGGTACTTTGACTCGCGGCGCAAAAATAGCGCGGTCACGGTCCGCGCTTCCATGCTGGTGATCACGCCGTGCTCGCCGGCCTCGCGCAGCATCGCCAACCCCGTCGATTTGGAGCCGGTGATGCCGGCAAAGCCGATCATCATCTTGAAGGGCCAGGGCAGCGCGCCGACCACGTAATCATAAACGCCGACGACCAGCTTGGCGTCGGCGTAATTGGGATCGATCTGGAGAACGCGAGCAGCATCGTCTTTGGCCTTCATCGCCAGATGAAAGCCCGTCGAAAAGCTCCGCTCCACCATGGCCACGTATGCGCAGCGCAGCGCGCGCACCCAGGCGCGGGCAAAGAGCGCGTCCACGTCGTTGGGATTTTTAGCAATGCGCCAGTCGGCCTCGTGCACCGCTTCGTCGGCCAGCGCGAAAATCAGGTTGCGCTTGTTCGTGTCCTCGTCAGTGGCGTGATGGCCGGTCAGAAAGCCGTCGTTGGCGTAGAAAGTCGTATCGAGCAGATCTTGCCGGTAAAGCTCCTGAAAGATCAGCGCTTCAAGCACGTAGGTGGCCGCCTGCGGATCGGTGGGATGCTCCACGCGGAATTTTTGAAAGCGCTCGATGGCGCCGGGAAAGTCGAGATTGTAGAAATGCTCGTAGCCGGCGCGCACCTGCGGGTCGTAGTTCATCGGGTTGGTGCGCGCGCCTGCCGCCCAGGCGCAACTGGATGCGGCGGCAAGCCACGCCACAACCAAAACCAGACCACGCATCCGCCACGTTTCCACCATCTGTCGCATCAGGCCTCCACTGCTTTTATCGTAGCGCGAAGAGCAATCGGGCGGCGATCCATTAGGATCAAGATGTATGTCTGCACCGAATGAATTGAATGCGAATTTATCTGCCGGCGACTGCCGGATGGCCAAGGCGCGCAAACGGCTGATCGTTGCCCTCGATGCTCCCCATGCTCAGGCCGCCATGGAACTGGTGGCTCGGTTGGAAGGTTCCTGCCTGTGGTTCAAGGTGGGGCTGGAGCTGTTTACCGCCGCCGGGCCTTCGATCGTGGAAACGCTGGCCGCGCGCGGCCACTCGATTTTTCTCGATCTGAAATTTCACGACATTCCCAACACCGTTGCCGGAGCGGTGCGCTCGGCCACAACGCTGGGCGCGCGCATGATGACCTTGCACGCCTCGGGCGGTCCGGCGATGCTCGCGGCCGCGCATGCGGCGCTGGCTGGCGTGGTCGATCCGCCGGAGTTGCTGGCCGTTACCGTGCTCACCAGCATGGATGCGGCGCAACTGAGCGCGGTTGGAGCCGAACGCACGCCGGCCGCGCAGGTGGAGCTACTAGCCCGCATGGGGCTGGCAGCCGGTTTGCGCGGCTTCGTCTGCTCGTCGAAAGAAGTTGCTGCGCTACGCTCGCTCGCCGGTCCAGAAGGTGTTCTGGTGGTTCCAGGAATCCGTCCCGCCGGCGGCGCAATCGGCGACCAGAAGCGTGTTGCCACTCCAGCCGAGGCCTTGCGCGCCGGCGCCAGTTTTCTGGTGGTGGGCAGGCCGATTACGCAGGCGGCCAACCCGGCCGAAGCGGCCGAGAAAATTTTGCAAGAGATGGCGACAGCGGTTTAGAGCATTTTCACCGATGGTGCAGTGGAAATATGCGTGCCCCATTCTAGCCGCGTTCTTGTTCTTTGCGGCTAGGGTGGGGGGGCAAGTTAATCAATACTTCGAGACACCTGTTCGCCAAACCTATACGGGCGGCATCGCATCCACAACCGGCACGCCTTTGGGCGGCGTGAACTCGAAGGTTTGCGGCGGAACCGGCGCATTGGGCTGCTCGCCGGTAAATGCAAAGCGCGTAATCGCGCCGTCGGCCTCTTCCACTTCGATTCCGGTAATGGTTCCGGCGGCCGTAACCGTCAGCGTCATTCGCGTAACGCGTTTTTCCTGGCCCTTGGGTTGACCGGCGAGCGTGAATTGGCCATTGGATGCGCCGACCAGCTTCAAGCCGTTCAGCTCTTTTTCCAACTGCGTGTGGCCCAGCAAAAAACGCAGCGGTGAGCGTAGGTCGTCAAGCTCTTTGGCGGGAAGGCGCTGCACCTGCGCGCCGCCCTTGGTGTAGAACCAGGCGTATTTGCCGTCGAGCAAAAAGATCTTTCCGGCTGGCGAACTGTACTGCCACTTCATGCGCCCCGGTTTGGCGATCAGCAGCGTGCCGCTCTCGGTGCGTCGCGCACCCAGCCCGGCGTAGCTCTCGACAAATCCGGCCTTGAGCGAGTGCAACTGGTTGTAATGCTGGTCAACGCGCTGCGCCAACTCGTGCGCGGAAACGGCCGAACTCTGCCCGTGCGCGCGAATCGCGCCGCCTCCAATCGCTAAAAAAAAGATGACTGCCGCGGCAAGGGCCCAGATGCTTTTGCGTGTATGCATTAAATTGCTTCTCATTGCACCGGTTGTGTGCAGTTGGCGCCGCCGGTGGGGTCGAATTTAAGGTCTCCGTACTGGTCGAGACAGTAGCCGCGGTCGCCTGATTTGCCCACGGCCTCGGGAACCGCCGTTACCTCATAGGCGTTGGCGCGATCGACGCCGTTGACCGACGTCTTGGCGCAGTGGCTGACGGTGAAAATATAGCCATCCTTAATGCCGCCGGCCAAGTCAGGCTTCAAAATCTGCGCCGCCGTGGGCGTCGGTGCTCCCGCGGAGGCGTCGCCGCCTAGATCCGAGAGTTTGCAGGCATAACCGTTGGCCGTGTAGGTGTCCTGATACATGATCTCGGCCTGCTGAATCGTCTGCAGCGATTTTTTCGCCGACATTTCGTGCGCGTGCTTGAAGATGCTGCGCGTAGTAGGTACGGCGATCAGAATGATGCAGGTGATGATGGCCATCACGATCAGCAGTTCCATCAGGGTAAAGCCATTGGTCCGGCGGGAACGATGCGTGCGCTGGCGGCGGAACGGATCAGTACATTTCATGGAATCGATCGCCTCATGCAGGCCGCAAACCGGCGGCCCGTCCGTCAAAATCCTACAACGTTAAGACGCGAAAGGGAAATGAAACGCTCGGAAAACAGCTTCTAGCTTTTAGCTCCTAGCTTCTAGCCCGATCTATCAGTACGAAACTTTAGAAGCACGCCCCGAGTAATCGTTCTAAAAAACTACTTACGTGAGTTTTGCCAAATGTGCGCATCAAAGCAAACAGCTAACGGCTAGAAGCTGGAAGCTGCTTTTTCAGCACTCCAGCTTCGCCCGGTTCAGCTTGATGCCGTCCAGCCGGCCCAGCAGCGTGGCGGCGATGCTTTCCGGCCTGAAGAGCCGTTGCGCCATGGCTTGAACCTGCTCGGCGTCAACCTGATCGATGCGGGCGATGATTTCGTCGGAGGAGAAGAACTGATGAAAGTACATCTCCTGGCGGGCCAGGTTAGACATGCGCGAGTTCGAGCTTTCCAGTCCGAGCAGAATATTGCCCCTGACCTGATCCTTGGCGCGGGTCAACTCTTCGGCGCTGACCGGCTTCTCCTTCAGGTTGCGGAACTCGGCCAGGATCAGTTCCACCACCTGCAGCGCCTTTGAGGCCGCGGCTCCCGCATAGACGCAGAAGCTACCTGTATCGCGGAAGGGCATCAGGTCGGAGTAGACCGCGTAGGCTAGCCCTCGCTCCTCGCGAATGGTCTGGAAGAGCCGCGAACTCATGCCTCCGCCCAAAATCGTGCTCAAAATCAGCGTCGCAAAGCGGCTCTCGTCGGTAATCGGCGGCGAGGGCACGCCCAGGCAGATCTGCGCCTGCTCCAGCGATTTTTTGTTGCGCAGAATAATGCGTGCGCATGGCTCGGGGGCCGAAAGCTCCGCCGGAGCCTCGCCGCTGGCCAGCGAACCGAATTTTTCCGCCACCGCCGCGGTGAACTGTTCGTGGTCCAGGTCGCCGGCCGCGGAAAAAATCATGTTGCCGGCAAGGAAGCGTTCGCCGTGGTAGGCGAGCAGATGCTCCTGACCCAGCCCTTTGACTGTTTCCTTGGTGCCCAAGATCGGCTTGCCCAGCGGATGGCCTTTGTAGAAGCTCTGCATGAAGATCTCGCTGATCAGCACATCGGGATTGTCCTCGTCGATCTTGATCTCTTCGAGAATCACGCCCCGCTCGCGCTCGATGTCGGGCACGGCGAAGAGCGGATGGAGCACCATGTCGGCGAGAATATCCAGCCCGATGGGCACGTGTTCGGCCAGCGATTTGACGCTGAAGCAGATCGTTTCCTTGCTGGTGAAGGCGTCAAGGTTGCCGCCGATCGAATCCATCTCGCGGGCAATCTGCAGCGCCGTGCGCGAGCGCGTGCCCTTGAAGAGCATGTGTTCGACAAAATGCGAAATGCCGTTGATCTCGGCCGGCTCGCAGCGCGAACCCGACTTGATCCAGACCCCCATGGCCACCGAACGCAGATAATCCATACGCTCGGTCAGTACGATCAGGCCATTCGGCAATGTGGTGCGACGAAGATTTCTCTCAGCGTTCATTGAACTCCAGATCTTTGATTTTAGGGCAACGGGGAAGATTCGGCGTTTTCCGGCGTTTGTCGGGACGTTGTGGGAACGGCTGCTGCCCCGCGCCCCAATCTGGGCTGCGCGAGGGGCTATGATGCTGAAAGCTGGTCTCCGCAATGACTAAAACTACCACCCAACCCGTCACTCCTGTCGTTACTCCCGGCCCAATCGCTTCCGCAAATGCGGATAATTCGCCTCTCTTTGGATTGGATGCGGCGGCGCTGGCGGAGTTTCTCTCGCGGCTTGGGGAACCGGCCTGGCGCGCCCGTCAATTTACAGAAGCTATTTATCGCCAAGGGGTTACGGAAATCACTGAAATAACCACTTTGCCCGCCGCGCTGCGCCAAAAACTGCTCGCCGAGGGCTGGCGGATCGATCGGCCGACCATTGCGCAGGTTTTTCAGGCCGCGGACGGCACCGAGCGCTACCTGATCGAGTGCCGACCCGGCGAGGCCACTACCGTCGAGAGCGTCTGGATGCCGGAGGGCGACGGCGGCGAGGCGGGCGACAAAAGTGAAAACCACGAGTGGCGGCGGGCGACGATCTGCGTCTCCTCGCAGGTGGGCTGCGCAATGAATTGCGGCTTTTGCCTCACCGCACGGCTCGGCATGCAGCGCGATCTTACCGCCGGGGAAATCGCCGGGCAGGTGATTTCGGTGCTCGCGCGCCACGCGGTCGAGGTGGGCCGCGACCGCGTGAATCTGGTCTTCATGGGCATGGGCGAGCCGCTGGCCAATTACGATAACTTCATGGCCGCCGTCGCTCTGCTGGTGCGCGAGGTGGGCCTCAGCCCGCAGCGAATGACCGTTTCGACCGCGGGCTTTGTACCGGGGCTTGAGCGCTTCGCTCAGGAGCCGGATGAACTGCGTCCCCGGCTCGCCATCAGCCTGAACGCGCCCAATGACGCGCTTCGCGACGAACTGATGCCCATCAACCGCAAATGGCCGATCGCGGCGATTGTCGAAGCGGTGCGCAAAATTCCTCTGCGGCCGCATGAGCGCATCAGCTTTGAGTACGTCCTGCTGGGCGGCGTGACCGACCAGCCAGGGCAGGCCAGGGAACTGGCACGCCTAGTGCGCCGCACCGGCTTGCCGGCGAAGGTGAATCTGATTGCCTGGAATCCGGGACCGGAGATCGCCTACAAAACTCCCGAGCCGGACGCGGTCGAGGTCTTTCAGCGCATGCTGATCGACGCCGGAGTTTCAGCCTACCTGCGCCAGTCTCGCGGACGCGAAATCTACGCCGCTTGCGGCCAACTCAAACGAACCGTGGAAGGCTGAGCCGCGCCGCAATCTTAAGCGCGTTCCCGCTGTGCTGCTCTTGCCAGCTCCAGCAGTGCGTCGGCTACACGTTCTGTAGCGTGGCGGACGACATTTCCTTCGCTGGCGAAATCGCCTGCAACGACGCGCACGCCCAGAGCCTCGATGCGCCTGATGTCGGCCACGATCGGTCCTGCGCCCTCGGCCGCGTAGCGGGCCACCGTTTCGGCCGAAAACGGCGCCGTATTCACCAACGCGTAGTCGAAGACCGGCCGGCGGGTGTGGTCGTAGATGCGCGCGATGTGATCGGCGGCGGAAAGCCCCAGACTTTCGTTGGCCTGCGTCATCAGGTTGCAGACGTAGACGCACAGGCCGCGCGACTGGTCGATCGCCTCCGAGATGCCGTCAACCAGCAGGTTGGTGATGAGCGAAGTGTAGAGCGAGCCCGGTCCCACGGTGATCAGATCTGCGCGCGCGATGGCTTCGAGTGTTTGCGGCATCGGCGCCGGATGGGCCGGATCGAGCATCAACTCCGCGATGCGGCGCTTGCTGGCGGTGATCTTGGTTTCGCCACGCACGATCGAACCGTCATCCATCTTCGCCACCAGCGTGACGTTGGACGTGGTGGCCGGATAGATGCGTCCGCGCATGGCCAGAATCTTCGAGGCCAGTTGGATCGCCTGGGCAAAGTCGCCGGTGATCTCGGTCAGCGCGGCCACAAAAAGATTGCCGACGTTGTGGCCCTTCAGACCGTTGCCGCCTCTGAAGCGGTGTGCGAACAGTTGCGTCAGCAGATCTTCATCTTCGCTTAGGGCCACCATGCAGTTGCGCAGGTCGCCCGGTGGCAGCATGTTGAAGTCCTGGCGCAAACGCCCCGAAGATCCGCCGTCATCGGTCACCGTAACCACGGCGGCCAGATCGGCAATGGCGCTGTTGGATGGCGCTTCCTGGCCGGGGACCGCGACGTAGCGGCGCAGCCCGCGCAACAGCGTGGACAAACCCGTGCCGCCGCCGATGGCGACAACGCGCAATGGCGGCGCGGCTGTGGCTTGTCCAGTCGCCGCCGATACTTGGGAGTCGGTCATGGTGATCGTGGGGGAACTCAATGCAATCCTATGGAACCTCTGGATACAGTAGTTCGGTGAAGCGCGGGTCGTCGGCCATGGTTTGGAAATCATTGTCGACGCGTGCCTGCAGCCGGTTTTTGGGGTTCAGCTCGATGGCCTGGGTCAGGCTCGAGAGGCACTCCTGCGCATGGCCGGTAATCGCTTCGAGCAGCGCCAACCCGTAGTACGCATAGTCGGCGTTGGGATACGAGGCGAGAATGCGATTGAACTCCTCGCGCGCCTCCTCGTAGTAGCCGGTATTCAACTGCGAAATGGCATAGTCGTAATGCTCTTCCGGCGTCGGGAAGGTGAGTCCGACTTTTTCCAATTGCCGGCGGCAGGTGTTGATGTAGATTCGGCAACGGTCCTGAATCTCGGCCGGAGCTTCGGGCATCAGCTTTTCCAGCGCGCTCAATGCCCTTTCGTACTTACCCTGCTGCAGCAGTTGTACGGCGGACTGATAGTGGTGGAAGACGGATTCCGTGCCGGTGAACGAGGAGCTATCGGGCTTCACCGGAGGGGGCGAATTTTTTTTGCGGCCTGAGGTCGCGGTGTGGGACTCTTGCATCGTTTGCCTGCCGAATGTGCGTGTCCTTACTTGTTTTTTACGCTGAATGGCTAGCGTAAGAATGCCGTTGTTTAAAACAAGGCTGTTTGGCCCTGTTTATACGCAGAACCACGCCCTACGTCAATGGGGAGCGGCGCTGCTCATGATCGATCAGCCCTGTTTACGGCTGTTTGGCCGTAAATCGCCGGGTTCAACCTGGGATCGTTATACATCTTAAGCTGACGATAAAGTTTAAATCGCCGGCTTCCGTTAAGCGTTTCGCGCCAGAGCGCATCCAGGCAGAGGGTCAAATCGTCACGCTGCTCGGTTAAAATCGCCAACCGTTCGCGGTTGCGCGCTCGATGATCCTCGGTTACATCGCCGCGGTCGGTTTCTTCCCGCGTGTGGTAAATCTTCAACGACAAAATAGAGAGCCGGTCGACGATCATGCCCGGCGGTTCGGAGTTGAGCGGGGCGGCCGGGTTGGGCTGGCCTCGCTTCTGTAGCCACTCGAGCAGATTGCGATCCAACGCCTCGGCCAGATCGTTGCGCTGCTGATTGATCCGGTCGATGCGGCGCTTGACGGCGGCCAGTTCCGCCTCCGTCGCCAGCGGGGCGCGCGCCTGATCTTCGGTATGCCACAGATCGAAATTGGCGCGATGTTGCCGCGTAACCAATTCCAGCCATGCCGTGGAATCTTCTTCGCCGTACTTTTGGGCCGCGACGGCGGATAGCTGCGCTTCGGGCCTTCGATGCCAGCTCTCTGTCATCCGATCTTGCAGCGCCACAATCTCTTTGCCCGAAACCATTCCGATTCATTCCTCGCGCGAAAGCCTCTGCGCCGCCGATTTTATCCTAGAAGGGCCCTTGTTTGAGGACCAAGCCAGATAGACGGCGGAGCGGGACTCCATCGAAACGCAATATACCAGGGAAAAAGAGAGGCAAAAGGGCAAAAATTTGGCGATTTTTAGCGGCTGCCGATGGCAACCGCTTCCACAAACCACCGTAAAGGTGGTGAGCCCGCCGGGGATCGAACCCGGGACCCACGCCTTAAAAGGGCGTTGCTCTACCAACTGAGCTACGAGCTCACAACATGATTTAGTTTACCTTACAGGCCATCATCCGGCCAGCGACCCAGATAATCTGCAATGGGAGAGCTTGAATACACAGGCCAAAAGCTCTTTCATAGAGCCAATATGCGGGCGTTTTCGAAACCGATCCGTGCGCGATGCGGTCTCGATGGGAATTGGCGAAGGCGCTTGCGCCGAGGCGGCAACAGAAGCAGACGCCCCATTTATTTCAATCTCCCGACGCGAAGGCATTTACTGTATGGTAGAGGCCTCGGGTAACAGACCCTAGCCTCTTTTCGGCTTTTTCTCCGCGCGGCTGTGGATGCGGATAAGGGCAAGAGGCTCGATCTTTTTGTCTTTTCGGCTTGTGCGACAGCCGGGGAATATTTTCCGCAAAAGCACCGGCCGAAGAAGTCGCGCCGTCAAATCCACAAGGTAACCATTCGTAACGGTACTGGTGTAACCGCGAAGCAATTAAGCGCAGATTACCAGCGGGGGATGAAACCCGCATCGCGTAGATAATGAGGCATTTCGCGCGTTTTTTATGACGGAAAAGTGTTAGCGCCGAGACCTTGCAAGTGGTATTGTTCAGGCGTTGGTAACGCCTCTACCATAACCGAGAAGGACAACTGCCTTCGTGTGTGAATTCCGTTATTACGCGGCGACGCGATGCCGTCGATTGCCTCCCGTACGCAGTGGAGAACGGAAAAAGATGTAGGGGAAAACAATGACCGAACGCAATCCGATTTCCGATCCGAGCAAACCGCCGGAGGATGTAGCGTCGCTTTACTCCTGGGCGAATCTGCATGGCGCCAAGTACCGCGACTTCTCGGCTTCTCGGGCGCAGATGCGGGAAAAGGCCCGCCAGCGCATGGAGCAGGCGATCGAAGACGAGCGGCTCGATGCGCGCCGGCAGGTCGAGGCACAGCGGACAGAACAGGATCAGCGCGCGCAAGAGGCGCAACAGGCGCAGGAAGCCGAACGCTTCCGCGTCGCGGAAGAAAAGCTGCACGCCGAAGCTGCGGCGCAGCAGGCCGCTCGCCAGGCGGCGGAAAAAACCGCGCAAGAGGCCGCACGCGAGGCCGCGCAGCAGGCCGCTCAGGAACTGGCTCGCCTTACGGCGCGGCAACAGGCTGAAGCCGCTCAATGGGCGGCGCAGCAAGCCGAGCAGACGGCACGGCAGGCGCAGCAGGCCGCGCGGCAAGCCTCGACAGAGCCCGATAGCGCGCCGGCTTCTACGTCCATTCCGTCACAAACCGAACCTTCTCACCGCGAAGATCTTGCCGCCGCCTTTTCGCGCGTTGCCTCGCTGCCGGTTTCCCGGCTGGCTCCGGCCGCTCACGCGCCGTTGCGCGAAGCGTCTCCCGAGCCCTATCCATCTTCTGATATGCGGACCGATGCGCACGAGAACGCGAACCGTCCGGCGTGGCTGATGCCCGAGCAGGTCGAGGCTGCCAGCCAGCCGGCGCTGCCACCTGCGCCGCCGGCGCCAGAAGACACGCTGCAAGGCTCGCGCGACCGGATGGCGACCCGTTGGTATGCCTTGCGCAGTCTCTTTGATTCCAACGCGCAGTCGGCGCCGACGCCGGCTCCGGCTTCGACCCGCGCTCCGGTTCTGGCCATCTTTTCACTGGCCGGCGGCGTAGGCAAAACCAGCCTTGTGGCTACTTTGGGCCGCGCGCTTTCGGCCCGTGGCGAGCGCGTTTTGCTGGTCGATACCGCGGCCTACGGGCTGCTGCCGTTTTTCTTTGGCGCGCACGATCAGCGCCCCGGCCTGTTGCGGACCTTCAATCCGCCGGTGACCAGCGGCGATGCGCCAATCCAGATGATCGCGCTCGATCCCGAGTCGCTGGGCCCCGACGTCGTTGCCCAGGAGACGCTCACCGCAGAAATCTCAAAGTACGCGCAGGGGCTGAGCCGCGTGATCGTCGATCTGGCCACGGCATCCGGGGCCACCAGCCGCCGCGTGCTGAAGCTGGCGCCGCAGGTGCTGGTGCCGCTGGTTCCCGACATGAACTCGGTGGTCAGCGTCAGCTCGATCGACGCCTTCTTCGAGCACAACCTTGGTTCGGCCGGCAAGCCGGCGCTGCCCTACTACGTGCTCAACCAGTTCGATCCCTCGCTGCCGCTGCATCTCGATGTCAGAGAAGTGCTGCGCGAGCAGTTGGGCGACCGGCTGCTTTCCTTTGCCTTGCGTCATACTCCGACCGTCAGCGAAGCGCTGGCCGAAGGCATGACGGTGGTGGATTACGCGCCCAACTCCACCGTGGTTGATGACTACGCCAGCCTGGCGGGCTGGGTAAAGAGCCTATCGGCGCCCGCGAGTTCCAGCTTCCGCGGCGTACGTTGGAGTGAACGATGACGGCGACAGATCTTTGGCAGGACATTGGCGCGGGCGAAACTTTTATCACCAAGTTTCTCCGGCTCGTTTTTTTGCTGGTGGCGGCGACGATTTTTTGCTTCTTTGCCGTGCTGCCGCTTACCTGGCCGCAGCAGGCCGTGCTCGGCCTGATCAGCTTGCTGATCGCGCTGGCGCTGGCGCGCGGTTCGGATTCCTATCTGGTCACCCTTGCCCTCATGATGCTGTCGATGTTTTGCACCTTCCGCTACGGATATTGGCGCATCAGCCAGGTCGTCAAGTTCTTTCAGGATCCGGCCAGCCACTGGGGCGCGCTCGACGCCTTCTTCATCTTCTGCCTGCTGGGCGCCGAGGCCTACGCCTTCGTGATTCTCTTTCTGGGCTACTTTCAGACCATCTGGCCGCTGCGCCGCGCTCCGGTAGCGCTGCCTGACCGGCCCGAGGAGTGGCCGCACATCGATGTAGTCATTCCCACCTACAACGAACCGTTGGATGTGGTGCGCTATACCGTGCTGGGCGCGTTGAACATGGATTGGCCCGCCGAAAAACTGCACGTGTATATTCTCGATGATGGTCGCCGCAAGCAGTTTGAGCAATTCGCTTTCGAGGCAGGCGTCGGCTACCGTACCCGGCCCGACAACAAACACGCCAAGGCCGGCAACATCAACGCCGCGCTGAAAACCATCAACTCGCCGCTGATCGCCATCTTCGATTGCGACCACGTGCCCACGCGCAGTTTTCTGCAGATGACCGTGGGCTGGTTTTTGCGCGATCCCAAGCTGGGCGTGCTGCAAACCCCGCACCACTTCTATTCCCCCGATCCGTTCGAGCGCAACCTCAAACAGTTCCAGGTGATTCCCAACGAGGGCGAGCTCTTCTACGGCATCGTGCAGGACGGCAACGATTTCTGGAACGCATCGTTTTTCTGCGGCTCCTGCGCCGTGCTGCGTCGCGAATCGCTGGACGACATCGGCGGCGTGGCCACTGAAACCGTCACCGAAGACGCGCACACCGCGTTGCGCATGCATATCAACGGCTGGAACTCGGCCTACATCAACATTCCTCAAGCGGCCGGTCTGGCCACCGAACGGCTTTCGGCGCATGTCGGGCAGCGCATCCGTTGGGCGCGCGGCATGGTGCAAATTCTGCGCACCGACAATCCGCTCTTCGCCCCCGGCCTCAAGCTGCCGCAGCGGCTCTGCTACTTCAACGCCATGAGCCACTTTCTTTACGCCATTCCGCGGCTGATTTTTTTAACCGCGCCATTGATCTATCTGTTGCTGAATCACACCAACATTCCCGGCGCCTGGCAGGCGATTCTGGCCTTCGCTCTGCCTCACCTTACGCTTTCCAACGTCACCAACTCGCGTATTCAGGGCGAGCACCGGCACTCGTTCTGGAACGAGATTTACGAAACCGTGCTTTCGCCCTACATCCTGCTGCCCACGCTGCTGGCCTTCATCAGCCCCAAGCTGGGCAAGTTCAACGTCACGGCCAAGGGCGGCATGGTCAAGAGCACATTTTTTGACTCGAAAATCGCGCAGCCATTCCTGATCCTGCTGCTGTTTAATTTCGCTGGTCTCATCGTCGCCATTCCGCGCTTCTTCATCTGGGACGTCACGCGGCAGGGCACGGTGTTGATGAATGTGCTGTGGTGCTGCTTTAATATCGTGATTCTGGGCGTTTGTACGGCCGTCGCGCACGAACTGCGGCAGGTGCGCAATTCGGTTCGGATCAAAATCGTCACTCCCGTCGCGGTCAAGCTCCCCGATGGGAAGTTGATCAGCGGCGAGACCATGGACATATCGAGCGGCGGAACCGGCATCCGCCTGAGCGATGCCGTCGATCTTGCGTCACGGACGCAGGTTCGGCTGGCGTTTCCCATTCCATCGGTTACGATCGATCTGCCGGCTACTGTTGTTTCTTCGGAGGGATCGGTGTTGCGCGTGTGCTTTGAAAATCTTTCGATCGCAGAACAGGAAGTTTTGACCATCGCTCTTTACTCCCGCGCCGACTCCTGGCTGGGCTGGGGCGAAGCGCGCGAAAACGACAACGTGCTGGGCAGTCTGGCGCGCATTTTCATGCTCTCGATGCATGGCCTGAAAGCCACCTTCTTCAGCCTCTTCGGCGGCGGCCGTGCCTCGCGCAAAGCGGCTTCGTTGTCGATTGCCCGCCCGACCCTGATTTTGCTTTTGGGCGCGGCTCTGGCCATGGGCGCTGGGCGCGCAGCCGCGCAGCCGCAGGGCTTCGCCGGCGCGCTTGACCGCAACGCCACTTACGCCATCGACAAAAACGCGCCCGTCGCTCCCGGCCAGTATCACGATTCCTTCACCCTGTCCGACGCCGGTTCGCCGCAGATCGAGCTGCACAGCATCGACCGGCAGCACAATATCTACTTCACGTTGCCGCAGACGCATGTGGCGCGCGTGGCCAAAATGCACGTCTTCTACGCCTTCTCGCCGGCGCTGATTCCGCAGTTGAGCCACCTCAAGCTCATCCTCAACGGCACGCTCTTCGCCACCATTCAGCCGACGCCGGGCCAGTACGGCGGCTCCGACAGCCGCGAGGCCGAGGCCGAGTTCGCCATCCCCACCGACCTGCTGGTGCACAACAACACGCTGACCATTGAGTTCATCGGCCACTACACCATGGTCTGCGAAGATCCGGCCAACACCACGCTCTGGGCGCGCGTCCATCGCAACAGCTACATCGACATTCGCGGCGATCAACTGCCCATGGCCGACGATCTCAAGCTGCTGCCCAATCCCTTCATCGATCCGGCCGTCATTCAGCCTCTCAGCCTGCCGCTCGTCTTTCCCTCGCAGCCTTCGTATCGGGCGATTCAGGCCGCAGGCGTCATCACCAGCTACTTCGGCATGATTTCGGAAAACCGCCCGGTGCGCTTCCCGGTCAAGATCGGCAGCATTCCGCAGGGCAATGTAATTCTGGTGGCGGAAAATCCGGCCAGCCTGCCGGCCGGCCTCGGGTTGCCGGCGATCAATGGGCCGACGGTGGCCATGCGCACCAATCCCAACGATCCTTACGGCAAAATCTTGATCGTGACCGGCAGCAACGCCGACGAGGCGCTGCTGGCCGCTCAGGCCGTGGCGATGCGCAGCGAGATGCTCAACGGTCCGCACGCTTCAATCGGCGGACTGCGGCTGCCCGACAAGCAAGCCCCCGACGCCGCCCCGCGCTGGGCCCGTACCGACCAGACCATTCCGCTGTGGGATTACGCCTCGGCCGAGCAGATGCAGGGCGACGGCACCGCGCCGCTGAGCGTCTACTTCCGCATTCCGCCCGACATCTACTACGCCACCGAAGGCCCGAACACCAAGCTGCACGTCGTCTATCGTTACAACTCCGTGCCTATCGGCCCCATCTCGAGCATGCAGATGCGCGTCAACAACGCCTTTCTCGGCTCGGTGCCTCTGATTCCCGGCCAGGAGACCTCGCGCAAAATGCAGATCGACATGCCGGTTCCGGTCGTCAATCTGCGCCCGTTTTCCAACTCGTTTTCCTTCGACTTCACCTTCCAGTTGCTCAAAAAACAGGGCTGCCAGGACACGACGCCGATCAACATGCAGGGCGCCATTCTGCGCGATTCCTATCTCGATTTGCGCGGCTATCCGCACTGGGCCGCGATGCCTAACCTGGAGCTCTTCGCCAACGCCGGCTTCCCGTTCACGCGCGTGGCCGACCTGAGCGAAACCACCGTGGTGCTGCCGCCCACGCCTACCGCCAACGAGATCGAGACCTTCATCACGCTGACAGGGCACTTCAGCCGCCAGACCGGCTTTCCCGGACTGCGCGTCACCGTCGCCGGGCCTGAAGCTCTGCATGACGGCGCGCATATGGACTTTCTGGTCATCGGCACCGGCGACGACCAGCCCGGCTTTGAAAAACTCAGCTCCTCGCTGCCGGTATCGCTCGGCAGTGGGCAGATTCAGGTCAAAGACACGCAGGGCTTCTTTGTTCACCTGCTCCATAACGCCTGGTGGAAGCTGAGCTCCGACGATCACTCCGAATCCGGCGCGCTAATCGCCGGCGGTACCCCCGATGCGATAATCGAGGGCATCGAGTCGCCCTTCGACATGGTCGGCAACCGCAGCGTTGTCGCCATTCACCTCAAAGACGATTCGGTCTTCGAGACCTTCATGGATAACTTCATGCAGGTGCAGCAGTCCAGCGACATCGCCGGCACCGTCGCCGTGTTGCACGGCACGCAGTTCCAGTCCTTCCGCATCGGCTCCAACGTCTATCACGTGGGCACCTTGCCGTGGTGGAAGTGGTTGATGTTCCGGCTGGCGCAGGTGCCGTGGCTGGCGGCGGTCGTCGTCGTCCTCCTGGCCTTCCTGCTCGCCATCTGGACGCGGCAGTGGCTGCGCTCCAGGGCCAGGGCTCGTCTGACCATGAACGATTAGCCGTTATCTTCTAGCTTCGCGCGGCTTTGCGCCGGGATCGATTTTTTCGCACCGATCGCGGCGACAAGGGTAAGCTAGGAGTGGAATTCGAGAGATGGTTGCATCAATAGGGCTTTGAAGGGGCGCGACTTTGAGCCTTGTCGCAAAAAAGCCTGCTCATTGAGGGCTGTAGCCCCGGAGGGATCTTTCCTAGGCGGTCGGGGAAATTTATGCAACCATTTCTAGAGGCTAAAAGCTACTTTGGGTGGAGAATACCAGCGATGGGCCTATTGAAATCCCGGCCGGGAAAGCGCCTTTTACTGCTTGTGGCCTTATCTTCGATGTTTTCCGTGACGGGCGGCTGTAAAGAAAGCCCCTGGCAGCTTTGGCATTCCTATGCGGCGCGCTTCATCGATCAGCAGACCGGCCGCGTCTACGATTCCAGCGGCGACCAGCATTCGACCTCGGAAGGTCAGGCCTACGCCATGTTCTTTGCGTTGGCCGATAACGATCGCACCACCTTCGACCGCGCGCTGATCTGGACCCGCGACAATCTCGCTGGCGGCGATCTGGCCACGCATCTGCCGGGCTGGCTCTGGGGAAAAAATAAAGAAGGGGAGTGGACGCTCCTCGATCCCAACCCCGCCTCCGACGCCGATCTATGGATGGCCTATTCGCTGCTCGAGGCCGGGCGCCTCTGGAATTCAACCGGCTACACGCTGCAAGGCCGCGCCATGCTGGCCCTGATCGCCAAATCCGAAGTCGCCGACCTGCCCGGCTTTGGCCCCATGCTGTTGCCGGCGCCAACCGGCTTTCATCGCGATCGCACATGGATTCTCAATCCCAGCTACCTGCCCTACGTCCTCTTTGAGCGGCTTGCCGTCTACGATCCCTCCGGCCCGTGGCGGCAGATCGCCTTGGGCATTCCGCGCCTGCTGGCGCAAAGCTCGCGTCACGGCTACGCCATGGATTGGATTCAGTACGTCCCTGGCGACGGCTTTTATCCCACCGTTCTGCCCTCGCAAGCCGAAAAGGAAGGCCCCGTTGCCGGTTGGGCCGGCGGCAGCTACGATGCCATCCGCGTCTACCTTTGGGCGGGAATGATCGATCCCCACGACGCCCAGCGCGCGGCCATTCTCAACGCCGTTCCCGGCATGAAGGCCTATCTTGCCGATCATGATGCCCCCCCGGAAAAGATCAGCGACCAGGGGCTTCCGCAGGAGCAAGATGGTCCTGTAGGCTTTACAGCGGCCCTGCTGCCTTATTTACGCTCTTATCCTGATTCTTCTCGGGCTATGGGCCGGCAAATTGTTCGTCTCAACGCGCAAAAGGATGAAAAATCAGGATTGTACGGAACAGGTATCGCATATTACGATCAGAATCTCGCCTTGTTTGCAACGGGATATCTCGATGCCAGATTTAGGTTTGGACCGGGAGGAGAGCTGATCGTAGGATGGAAACGCAAATGAGGGTACGCAAGGGAGCTTGGAAAGCGAGCTTAATGGTAGCCGGCTGTCTGTTGCTGGTGATGCCGGTGGTCTGCGCGCAATCGAAAACCAAATCCGCCGCCAGCTCGGCCGATGCGGTGCGCGCCGGACTGGTGGCCAAGGCTCATGCGCTCGAATCCCGCGGCCGGCCCGATATGGCTGTCCAGTTGTGGCAGCAGATTCTGCTTTCGACGCCCAATAATACCGAGGCGCTGGCCGGGCTCGCTCGCGATTACAAACTGATGGGCTCGAGCGATCTTTCCAATCAGACGCTCGACCGTCTGCGCCGCGTCAATCCCCGCGATTCCAATATCGCCAAAATTCAAGCGATGCCGAGCACCGTCGCTTCCAGCTCGCAGCTTCGCCAAGCCGGGGAACTCTCTAAACAGGGGCGCAACGACGAGGCCATGCGCATCTATCGTCAGCTCTACGGCAACAATCCGCCGCAGGGCGACATTGCACTGGGGTACTATCAAACGCTTTATGGAACCAACGGCGGCAAACAAGCCGCCATTGACGGGCTGCGCAATCTGGCCTCGCGCAACCCGGGCGACGCCCGCTACGCCATTCAGTTGGGCATTATGCTCACCTACGAGCAGCGCACCCGCTCCGAAGGCATCCGCCTGCTTTGGACGCATCAAAACGATCCCGAGGCGCAGGCGCCGTTGCGTCAGGCCTTGATGTGGGATTCGGCCAATCCGTCTTCGGCCGCCGAGCTGCGCGAATACCTCAAGAACCATCCCAAAGACACAGAGGTTGAAACCCACCTTAAGCAGAACGAAGCCAAGCTGGCGCAGATGAACTCCGGCATTGCGCGCACCGCCGAGGAGCGCGCGGCCTTTGCGGCGCTCAACGGGCACCGGCTCGACGAGGCCGAAAAGCGCTTTACCGAGTTGCTGGCCAAAGATCCCGACAACGGACGCGTGGCCGCGGGCATGGGCTTTTTGCGCATGCAGCAGAAAAATTTCGGCGGTGCCATCGGCTATCTCACGCAGGCCGAGCAAAAGGGCTACAAGGCCAAGAGTGTCGAAGATGCTCTGGCCAGCTCGCGTTTCTGGTTCACCATGGACGAGGCTTCGCGCGCCGTCGAGCAGAACCAATTTAATGTGGCCGCGATCAAGTATCGTGCCGCGCTCGACATGAATCCGCGCAGCGCCGACGCGCTCAATGGCTTGGCCGGCCTCTACGTCAAGCAGCAGCAGTACACCGCCGCCGCCACCGTCTACGATCAGCTTTTGCGCATCCAGCCCGGCTCGTCCGCCGGCTGGCGCGGACTTTTTTTGGCCTACGCCAACGACAAGCAGAACGCCAAGGCGCTCGCCATTTCGGCGCGCTTTCCCTCATCGGTCAAGGCCGCGCTCAATCGCGATCCCGAATATCTGCACGCGTTGGCCGGCATCTATCTGGCCCAGGGGCGCAACGCCGAGGCGCAGCACGTTTTATCCGTCGCGCTCTCGTTGCCTTTTCCCGACAAGGGCGGCAATCTGCTGATCGGAACCAAGCTGCAATACGCCGGCATTTTGATGGAGGCCAAGCACTACGAGCAGGCTCTGGCGCTTTACTCGCAGGTGCTCGCCGCCAGCCCCGACAATGTTTCCGGCTGGATCGGCTACATCGACGCGCAGCACGAACTCGGGCAGGACGAGCGGGCCATCGACAGCGTGGGCAAAATGCCCGCTGCTACTTACGAAGCGGCGCTATCGGACCCTGGCTTCCTCGCCATGCTGGGCGCGGTCTACCAGCAGGCCAATCAATACGACGTGGCACAGGGCTTTTTAGAGCGCGCCGAAAAACTTCAGATCGCCGCCGGCGGCCAGCCCAGCGTCGCGTTGCAATTGCAATTGGCCGGTATCTATTTGCTGCGCAACAATACCGATCAGGCCTACGCCATCTATCGCCAGGTAATCACCGATCATCCCGACCGAGCCGACGCCTGGAAGGGCATGATCTCCACTCTGGCCGCCACCAAGCGCAATCAGCAGGCTTTGCAGGAGATTGCGCAGATTCCCGCGCCCACGCGCAAGCTGCTTGAAGACGACATTGAATTTTTGCAGACCGAGGCCAGCCTTTACGCCGTCTCCGGCGACACGGCGCACGCCATCGACTACTTGAATCGCGTCGACGCCTACTACGCTAAAAGCAAAACTCTGCCGCCGCCGAATATCGCCATTCAGCGCGCCTGGCTGCTCTACAACACCGGCAGTGATCGCGCCCTTTACGTCGCGCTGATGCATCTGGGCGGGCGCAGTGATTTGACCGTGGCGCAGCGCGAAACCGTGCAGGAGATCTGGGCTAACTGGAGCGTGCATCGCGCCGCCGCGGCCATGGAAAACAACGACGTGCCGCGCGCCGTCGATATTCTTGACGCCGCCTCGCAGGCCTTCCCGAACAATCTTGCCGTGCGCAAAGCCGTCGCCGGCGGATTTGCCCGCGTCGGCCGCGCCAAAGAGGCCGTGGCTCTCTTCAAAACCGTGCCCATGCAGGATTCTTCGGCCGGCGACTTCGAGGGTGCCGTCAGCGCCGCTCTGGCCGCTAACGATAGAAATCAAGCTGAGCTCTGGCTGCGTCAGGCCATGGAGCGCTTCCCGAATGATCCGGGAATTCTGACTTTGGCCGCCCGCTACGAGCAGGCGCGCGGCGACAGCGAGCGCGCCGCCGATTACTATCGCGCCTCGTTGGCCGTCATGCCCAAAGTCACGCCTGTTGACCGGCTGGCTCACGCTCTGGTTTATCCCGAGCAGAGCAAGAAGGCGCATCGCGCCGTCACCGCCGCTGACTTGCAGCGGCTGCTCGATCCGCAAAACGAGCCCTTCGCCAAAACCACCAGGCTGCCTTCGCTGCCCGCCTACGGCTCCGATCCTTATTACGGCAATGCTCCCGTCATTCTGCCGCAATCGCAGCCGGCGCAATCGGCCTCGCCTTCGAACCCAAGCGGCGTCAGCCAGCAGATGCCCGTGCAGGCGCCCAATATCGCATTGCATCTTCGCCGGCAGGCCGCGAGCTCGACCTATTCCATCCTGGCTTCGTGGACGCGCACTCCGCGTCAGATCCGCTCGCATCGCGTCTTTTTCGCCGCCTGGAATCCTTCGCCGCGCCGCGCGCGCCTGATGCGCGCCGCCTGGATGCCTGTCCGTCCGGCCGTGCGCGTAAAAGCTAATCTCTTGCGCTCCGTTCATCTTCACGCCGTAGCGCAGAGCGCTTCAGGCCAGCCGGAGATTGTGCCCAACCCGCCGCACTCGATGGCCTCCGACGCCTGGAAGGGCTTGGTCTTCTCGCTGATGTCGGGCAACCGCAACGCAGAAGCCATCGACGAGCTCGGTAAAATTCCTCCCGAGGTTCGCCGTCAGCTTGAGGTCGACATCGAGTGGGTGCAGGGCATCGCCAGCCTTTACTTCTCCGCCGGCGATACGACACGCGCCACCGTCTATCTCAATCGCGTCGAAAACTACTATCTTGTGCATCGCACCTCGGCACCAGCTTCGCTTGAGGTGCAGCACGCCTGGCTGCTTTACAATCTGCACGACGATGTGGCTCTCTATCCGCTGCTGCAACGGCTCGACGTGCGTTCCGACCTGACCGCCGACCAGCACAAGCAGGTGGAAGATCTCTGGGGCGACTGGGCCGTCCGTCGCGCCACCGAAGCGATCGAGAGCGGCCACCTGCTGCGCGGCGTGCAGATTCTTCAAGCCGCCTCGCTGGACTATCCCGGTAGCTCCTCGATCCGTTTGGCCGTGGCCGGAGCCTATGCGCGCGTTGGCCGCTCGCAAGAGGCGCTCACGCTCTTTAAAACCATTCCGCTGAACGAGGCCAGCGCGGGCGATTTCCAGGGTGCAATTTCGGCGGCGATTTCGGCCGGCGATCTGGCGCAGGCCGAAGCTTGGCTGCGCATTGCGCTCTCCCGCTATCCCAACGATCCTCTGGTGCTCAGTCTCGCGGCCCGCTTTGAGCAGGCGCGCGGCAACAATGAGCGCGCCAGCGCCTTTTGGCGCGCGGCGCTCTCCGCCATGCCCGCCGGCTCCAGTATCAAGGGGCTCGACTACGGTCTGGTAACGCCGTCTGGCAGCTACAACGCTCCAGGACCGGGCGAAACCAAGCACTTGCTCGATCCGCGCTTCGACCCGCTACCCACGGCCGACAAACTTGCTCCGCTGCCCTCCTACAAGCGTCAGGCTCCGGCCGCCTCGCTGCCCGTCGCCGCGCCGGCGCCCAGTCAGACTGTGCCCATCACCGCGCCTTCCAACAATCCGCTGCCGATCCCCTCGCGCTCGCAGGGGCCGGTCTACACACCCAGCGGCGCAACCGGCAAGGTGATCGCCGCGCCGCTCTTCTATTCGCGCAAAACCGGCCACAACGCTTCTTTCTCCGGCCCGGTGCTGATTCAGCAAAGCGCGATTCTGCAGTCGGTCGCCGACGGTGCGCAAGAGGCTGGCGCAACGTCGCAAACGCCCTTGCGTATTACCTCGCAGCCGATGAACGCGCAGGCAGCGCTCTCGCTGGCCCTGTTCGCCGAGCAAACCGATAGCCAGCTCACGCAGGGGTCGGCGACGCTGATCCACAACGTGCCTAACGCCTCCGCGATGGCCACGCAAGCGCCCGCCCGGCAGGGCGTCTACAACTTGGCGCAGTACACGCCTTCACCTCAGGATATTGTGACCGGCGCTTATTCCACGCCGCAGCAACAGCAGTCCGCCGCGCAGCAGCAGGAAACAGCCGTTACGCCGGCCAAGCCCAAGGCCAGCAACGAGCAGTTGACTCTTTCGTCGACCAAGCACAAAAAGTCTAAAAAGGCGCGCAGGCACGCCGACTATGAATCCGAACCTACGCTCGGCAGCGCACCGATCCGTGGAAACGCGCTACCCGCCGAGTCCGCGCCGGCGCCTCAGCAGACGGCCGCACTGCCCGATGAGCCCGCTCCGCAGTCTTCTTCCGACAGCGGCCTGACCGACGAGGAGCTCGAACAGCGCAATCTTCCGCCGTTGCGCGGCCCCTGGATTCGCACCCAGCGCCGCCCACACGCCCTCAGCCCGCGTGAAGAGGCCGAGACGCAGTTGCAGGCCATCGAGAGCAGCTATAGCGGCTGGCTGGGCGGCGCAGCCCTGCTCAGCTATCGCACCGGCGATCCGGGCTACAGTCAATTGGCAGACGTTGAAGCGCCCTTCGAGGTTTCCGCGCCCCTCGGCTACCACGCTCGCATTACCGCTGTTGCCCGCCCGGTCTTTCTCGATTCCGGACAGGCCAACGGCAACGCCACCATCTCCGTTACTCAGTCGACCACTACGGGAAGCAAACTGGTCAGCATCGCCGAGCCGATCGGCACGCTTGCCAATACCAGCACTACGATTCCGGCGCAGCAAAATGCCTCCGGATTGGGCGGCGAGTTGCAACTCGCCTTTCCGCACTTTGCCATCGCTGGCGGATACACGCCGGCCAATTTTCTGATCGCCACCATCACCGGCCGCTTCTCCTGGACGCCGGCCGGCGGTCCATTCACCTTCAACTTCGTCCGCGACTCGATCAAGGACTCGCAGCTTTCCTACTCCGGCCTGCGCGATCCGAAGGGCGACACGCTCGGCACCCTCGGCCAGATCTGGGGCGGAGTGGTTTACAACCAGGGTCAGATTCAGATCAAGCACGGCAACGCCGAGTCGGGCTATTACTTTGCCGCCAGCGGGCAGTACATCAACGGCTATCACGTCCTCGACAATCGCCGCTTCGACGGCAACGGCGGCGCTTATTGGCGGGCCTACGCCGCGCCCGAGTTCGGCAATCTGAACGTGGGCGCAAACTTCTTCGCCATGCACTACACCAACAACCAGAACGCCTTCACCCACGGCATGGGCGGCTACTTCAGCCCTCAGGTCTACTTCATGGCCAACATGCCGATCACCTGGCAGGGGCACTATGAAGACCGTTGGCACTACAACATCATGGGTGCTTTGGGCGTGCAGGCCTTCCAGGAGGATTCGACTTCGCTTTGGCCGTTGGTCGCCGACAAGGCACTTGAAACCAGCCAGAACAACCCCATGCTGCCCAACGTAACCAGCATCAGCGGCAACTACGACCTGCGCAGCCAGGTTGCCTACCAGATCAATCCGCACTGGTTTGCCGGCGGTTACTTCTCGGCCAATAACTCCCGCGACTTTTCGAACGTCTCCGTCGGCTTCTTCGTCCGCTACATGTTCCGCTCGCAGCCCTCGAACGTAGACTCGCCCACGGGCCTGTTCTCCTCAGATGGCATGCGGACCTTCTCGGTGCCATAGAAATGGCGCTATAGAAATTTCGAACCGCGCTTATGCGTAAAAAACGGGGAGGCTTCGGCCTCCCCGTTTTTTATGCATCGAGCCGATCGGTACTTGGCGCAAAAAGTTCGGCTGACCAAGGCATGCGCAAGCGACGGGCGTGCTGGCGGGAATCGAGCCAGCCGCATCTGCTGGATCGCTGAGAATTAAAGGTGAAAATTGACGCGTTAGCCGCGCGCTTGCCGCGCGAGGGATTTCATCACTATTCATCTAGTTGTTTAAATAAAATGCGCGTGCTGCCTGTATGATTAGCACAGAATTCGGATAGCAGTCTTCCAAATCCGCAACGATGCAATGGATAGCACGGATCGATAATCCGCCGATGTGAAGACACTCTCTGAATCCACTGTACTCGTATGAGGAAAGTAGGATTGGATGAGTGTGCACCTGGTGAATCCCAGCGATAATGCTTTTGGCACCGCCGTCATCACTCCCCGATGGCTTTTTGTCCTTGCGGCAGCGACGCCAAAGTCCGTGGGAGACCCGATTCTAGTTGATGAATCGCTCGAACAGATTGCGCCGGAAAGCATTCAGCCCGGAGACATCGTGGGCATCAGCGTGCACACAGGCAACGCGTTGCGTGGCTATGCAATCGGGCGCATGGCGCGCGGTCGCGGAGCTTTTGTCATTTACGGCGGCATTCACGCCACGCTCTTTCCTGAAGAGGCCTTTGAGCGCGGCGCGGCGAATGCGGTGGTGAAGGGCGATGGCGATCTCGCCTGGGGCGCAGCGGTGACGGACTGCCTGGCCGGCAAGCTGGAGAAAATCTATGACGGCGGCCGCATCGGCGGTCATCAATTCCTGGCGGCGCGCTGGGATCTGATGGCTCCCGATAAATATATGTGGGCCTCGGTGCAAACCATTCGCGGATGCCCCAAGCATTGCTCATTTTGCAGCGTATGGCGAACCGATGGGCAACAGCCCAGGCAGCGCTCCTACCAGACCGTCATCGAAGAAATCGTGCAGCTTCGTCGCCTTGGTTTCAGGTTCATTGCCCTCGCCGACGATAATTTCTATCCCGTCAGCCTGACCGACCTGCGGCTCGCCCGCGAACAGAATAACTTGGCCAAGCTCGAGGCATTGACGGCTATTCGCGATGAGCGTTTTGAGCTGATGAACGAGATGTCCCGGCTGCCCAAGGACATGGTCTTCTTTACGCAGATCACCATGGAGGCCGGCGAAGACGGCGAGTTCCTGGATGCGATGCGGAAGGCCAACATCAAAGGCGCGCTCGTCGGCGTCGAGGCGGTTACGCCCGAAGGGCTGAAGGCGGTTTTCAAAGACTTCAACTTTTCCGGCGATGCGCTGGCCGGGCGCCTGCAGACATTCAGGCAGCATGGCGTTCACGTACTTGGCTCCTTCATCTTTGGGCTGCCGACCGACAAGCCCGCCACCTTCGATGCCACCGTGGAGATGGCGCTCAAGGCCGAGATCACCTTTGCGCAGTTCGTCATGATGACCCCCTTTCCCGGTACCGTGGACTTCAGCCGATGGGAAAAGGAGCAGGCGAAAAATCCCGAGATGGTCGGCGATACCCCCATTACTCGCTATTGGCTGATTCCCACCGAAATTCGCCCCAAAATGTTTACACCGCATCCTTCTATGAGTTCGGCCGAGATTAGCGCGCGCACGCAGAAGGTCTGGGACCGCTTTTACAACTGGGGCGCTATCTGGCGGCGATCGGCCTGCACGCCCAATCTGCGTGCGCGGATCGCGTTTGTGTTTCTTTCAAAGCTCTATCGGCAGATGTATGCGGGCACCGGCATCTCAACCGACAGCGCGCGCAGAAAAAAGTCCAAGGCTTGGGCGCGATGGACGGCAAAGCAGTGCAAAAAACTATTTCAGGCCAAGCCCATGCCTGAGCTGTCTGCGCCCGTATGGCCATCGCCAGAGGCGCCCGCACAGCTTGATGAGGTTGTCATTTAGTTTGCGGATCATTTTAGCTCATTATGAACTTATTCATCCGGCCTAAATCGATGTAAGTCTTTTGCCCTGATAAGTTAGGCCGGTAAGCCAGTCGATAGTCCGGAAGTTATTGCGCGAAATAGTTTCTAGGCCCCTGACCGCATAAATTTGTACTACCAGGGGTGCCCCCGGTCTCGATCTTGAGACCGGGGAATCACAACGCGAAGGATTGAAATCATCCGGTCACGGTAGTAGAGCAAATAGCCTGTAAGTGTGGAGTGGGTTTGAAGGGGCACCGCGGCGGATGCCGTAAAGAGGCCCATAAATCGTGGGCTGTAGTCACTGAGGGACGATTTTCCCCTCTATACCATCAGGCGATTGGCTCTAGCCGGCTTTACTGCCCCCGTTTCAGAGGTTTTTGCATTGGCACCACCTGCACGGTGACGTCGCGGACTTCGGAGAGGAAGCGGTTCAGAATCGAGCCGTGCCACAGAATGCTCCAGCGCGAGCGCGCCGACTGGCCGAAGACCACGTGCGAGATGCTTTCCTGCTGCGCAAAGCGGATCAGCGCATCGGAGATGTTGCGCTCGGTGAGTACGACCACCTTGGCCCCCAGGTCGCGCGCCATCCGCTCGTACTCTTCCAGGCGATGAAAGGCCTCCGGATCGTCGTGACCTTTGTCGTCGGGCGGGTTGACGTAGACGGCGTACCAGTTGCTGGCCAGCCTTCCGGCGATGCGCGCGCCCACGCGCAGCAGCCTTTCGGTGCCGGGCCGTGTGCTCAGGCAGACCATCACCTTTTCCGGAATCGGCGCCTGCTCCAGCCCCTGCGTGCGGCGATATTCGGCGGCGCGGCTGCTTACCTGTTCGGCCGTGGTGCGCAGCGAAAGCTCGCGCAGCATGTTCAGGTTGCCCTTGCGGAAGAAGTTGGCCAGCGACTGCTCGACTTTATCCGGCGCGTAGATCTTGCCCTGGCGCAGGCGTGTACGCAGCTCTTCCACCGTGATGTCGATGTTGACCACTTCGTCGGCACGCTTGAGAAAGCTGTCGGGAATGGTCTCGCGGATGGTGGTGTTGGCCGAGCGGTTGACGGCGTCGTTGAGCGTTTCCAGATGCTGGATATTGACCGCCGTCATTACGTTGATGCCGGCTTCGAGCAGCTCCTGCACGTCTTCGTAGCGCTTGCGGTTCCGGCAGCCGGGAACGTTGGTGTGCGCCAGCTCGTCGACGATTACCGTATGCGGATGGCGAACCAGAATCGCATCCAGATCCATTTCGTGCAGGTTAACGCCGCGATAGGGAATGATTCGCTCCGGAATGATCTCCAGGTCGCGGATGCGCGCCTCGGTATCCTTGCGGCCGTGCGAGTCCACCAGGCCGACCACGATATCGACGTTCTGCTGATGCTTGAGCAGATAGGCGTCGCTGAGCATGTGATAGGTTTTGCCCACGCCGGGCGCCGCGCCGATGTAGATGCGCAGTTTGGCGAGTTCCGATTTCTTTTCGAGCTTGATTTCGGCCATGGCTTAACCTACCTCGACGGGATGCCGGACTTGTTCCACCACCGCCACCGGTAGCGTAAAGCGGAAGGTTGAACCGTGGCTCAGACGGCTTTCGACGGCGACCTGACCGCCCAGTGACTCCACCAGCCGCCGGACCAGAGACAGGCCCAGCCCCGAACCGTGTTCGGAGAAGGTGGCGAAGCGGTCGAAGATCGAACCCAACCGCTCGGCCTCGATTCCACGTCCCGTGTCGCGCACGCTGAACTGGACGTAATCCTTGATTTCCTCGGCCGCCAGCAGAATTTCGCCTTCCTCCGGCGTATAGCGCAAGGCATTCGTCAGCAGGTTGTCGAGAATCGATCGCAGCGCCCGTCGGTCGGCGTTGACGGCGGCCAGATCGGCATAAGCGCTCACCTCCAGCCGGATGTGTTTTTCCGCCGCTTCGTCATAATAGCGGTCGTGCGCCTCGTTCAGCATCTGCGCCGGCAGCAGCCGCTCGATCTTCAGCGCGCGCTTGCCCGAGTCGATCTCCGCCACTTCGATCAGGTCGCCCATCAGGTCGTCGAGCTTTTCCGCCTCGCTGCCGGCCTCGGCCACCAGTTCGTTTTGCAGCGGCCGCATCTCGCCGCCGAAGCCCTGCGCCAGCGCGTAAAGCCCGCGCCGCAACTGCAGCAGCGGGTCGCGCAGTTTGCGGCTGGCAACGGCGATGAACTGCGTTTTAAAGCGGTCGGTGTCTTGCAGGCTGGTCACGTCTTCCAACGTCGTTACCGCGCCCAGCAAGCGGCCCTCGGCGTCGCGCATCGGCGTGGTGCGCAGCCGGTAGCTCCGCTCCAGTTTGCCGATCCGCATCGGCAGCATCGACGCTTCGCCCTCGCTGGCGACCGCCTTTTGCATGGAAACCGCGTCGCTGATGGCGTTCAGAATCTTTTCTCCGCCCGGCGTGTTGGTCAACGCCATGCGGTCGCCGGCGGCCTCGCCCAGCAATTCGGAGGCTGCCTGGTTCAGCTTCAGAACATGTCCCTTGCTATCGGTGACGATGATTGGCTCGAAGATCGACTGCAAGACCGCGTCGGAAAGCTGGAACTCCATCTGCCGGCGTCCGGCCTCGGTCTCGCGCAACTCGCGCAACCGCACCGCGATCCGGCTCAACTCTCCGGCGATCACGCCGAAGCCGTCGTGGCTGCTCCACTCCACGCGATGCTCCAGGTTGCCCTGGGCGATGCGGTGGGCGTCGCGCGCTACCATACGGATCGGTCGCAACACAAAATAAATCGTTCCCGCCGCGACCAGCACCGCGATCGCGCTCAGCAGGTAAGCCAGGCGTAGCTGCCCCGATGCGGCCAGCGCTTTATGCGCCGCCGTTGCTAGCCAAACGGTTAGGCCTACGAGGAGCGCACAGCCGAGAATGAGCCGCTGAGTCAGATTGAGCACTGTTTATATCCGCGTCGCAGAATAATGACACTCCCATTCTCGCGGATACGGTCGCTAGATGCAAAGTCCGTGTGTCACTTCTTTGAAATTGCGCTCAGGGAATCTGGCAAACCGCCAGCGATTGATTGTGCCAGCGGCAGGCCAGACCCGCTGGTTGAGGATAGGAAACCAGCGCCCAATCGACGCCATAAACGGCCTTCAAACGCTTGAAATCGGCCAGCCGGAAGTTTCGCCAGCCCTGTTCGGCCCCCACCTGATTGGCCCAGCTCGGGCCCAGCTCGGGAACCAGCGTTACCACTGCCGCGTCTTTCACCGCGTCGGCCATCTGGCTGCGCTCGGCCAGCGCGCGAAAGCTGTGGAAGTCCTCGCCGGAGGCTTCCATGTAGTGTGGGTCGAGTGCGAAGTAGGCCTCGGCCGGCGTGTGTCCTCGAATCCAGTCAAAGGCCTGCAACCACTCGTTGGCTGGCTGTTGCCCAGGCAATTCCAAGTGCCGGCTGCCGCTGAACTCCGCGCACTGCCCGGCGTACATGCCGGCGTTGATCGCCAACAGAAACGCGGTCCAGCGCCATACACTACGCCGTAACACGAATTTGCCCAACAGGCAGCCGGCGACGAGCATCATCAGAAAGTAGACAATGTGCAGATAGCGCATCGGCTGCAGCGGCGTTAGCCGCACCAGGGCAGGTGAGCAGAGCATCGCCATGGCCAGCAGTTGATGAAAAACACCGTAGCAAAATACCGCGGCCGCAAAATGCGCCAGCAGTGGATTGCCGCGCTTGCGCGCCGCGCGCCAAATCCATCCGAAAAAAAACAGCGGCGCCAGTGCACCCAGCCACTCGTACCATTTCCACTTGAACAGGTAGTAATAGGTGCGCGTATCCAAAGCCTTGCGCCAACTGGGGTCGGCGGGCTCGAAGACCCAGCCTAGCGGCACCACTGCGGCCAGCGAATTCCGCCAGCGGCGGGCCATGTCGCGAATTGCGGCGCGAATTGCGGCGCAAACCTCCTCCCGCATCGCCAGCGCGAGAAAAATACAAAATGAGATTCCCATTGCCGCCATCAGTGGATGAAACAGGAATGCCAGCAGCAGCAGCACCGCCGCGGTCCAGCGCTTTTGGTCCAGAAGCTGCCCGACTGCCAGCAAGATCAGTGCCGTGGCCAGCGTGCGCGGGTGTAAATGCTGATCGACCATGTAGAGCGCGGTGCCCGAGACCGGCAGCGTAAACATGGCCGCCACCGTCGCCACGCTGGCCCAGCGCGCATCTTCGTCGGTAAAAATCCGGTCGGCGATTCGCTTAACCGCCCACAGAATCAAAAATAGTGAAAGCAGTTGCCAGAGCAGCTCGGCCCAGGCCAGCGGCATCCGCGTCCAGCGGACAAAGCCCGCCATCCAGCCGTCGAAGACCGTCGCCTGCATCTGCAATCGAAAAAAATTCGCGTCGTGCGGAAACAGCGCCGGATTCAAATCGGCCTTGACGGCGGTAAGATAAATCCCGTCATCTTCCAGCCCAGGGTGATACCCCATGACGAGAAAGCCCAGCGCGGTGAACAACAGCAGACCGGCGATGGTAAAAAAGCGGTGCTGGCGTGGTTGCGGAGCGGTCTGATTTTCCGGGGTTGTTTCCTCTTCCGCAACTGCGAGCATTACACCGTCTCCGCTCTCTATCGTTGTGGCAAACCAGACAGGGCAGTCGATTTGTCGCAAAGTTCTATTTTAGGGGACGCAATAAAGTGGCTCGAAGCGTTACAGAGCGGGCAAAAATAATCGCAACAGCAAAAAGGCCGTCACGCCGGCAAAAAACACCAGCGCCATGCCGATGCCCGGCTCGCGATTGACCTCGGGCACCAGATCCGTCGCAGCCACATAGAGCGCCACGCCGGCCGAGACCGGCAATCCGTAAGGTACCCATCCGGGAACGAGCTGGATCACCAGCACGCCGGCAATCGTGGCCCCGGCCAGCGTCACCGCCGAAGAAAAGGCCGAAGCCCGGCTCCGTCCGCTGGCCAGCATCACGCTCGCCATGGTGAAGCCCTCCGGTGCTTTGTGCAGCAGAATCGCCAAAAAAATAAGCCAGCCCAGCCGGCTTGAAAGCGCGAAGCCCGAGCCGATCGCCACGCCGTCGAAGAGCGCATGCGCGCTCAGCCCGCCCAGCACCGACAAGCTTGTGTGCGACGAGACGAACTCGCCCTGATGCGTCTCTTCTCCGTAGTGAAAGTGCGCGTTGATGGTGTGTTCCAGCAGATGGATGACGCAGTAGCCGGCCATGATCAGCGCCGGACCGATGGTGGCATTCAGCCGCAGACTCTCCGGCACCATCTCGACGACGGCCGTGGCCATCAAAAATCCCGCGCCCAGCGCGACAAAGTAGCGCAGATAGCGCTCCACGCCGCGCGCGCGCACCAGTACCGCGCCGCCGACCACATCGGCCAGCGCGGCAATTACGCCAAGAGTGAGTGAGATTTTCAGCATCGGATTCGTCGAGCCAGTTTATACGGAAAACGGTCCTGCGGCATAAAGCCACCACCCGCATTCCTCGACTTTAGCTTGGGTCGGAATTTTGAATCAACTAGAGCTAGCTTGCCAGCCGCAGACAGATCGCGCCGGTTTCCAGCACATCTGTTTGCGGCTCCGGCCGGGAAGCGCCAAAGCGATTCTATTTCGATGATACAGGAATAGAAACCCAGCGGCCGCAACTCTGGCGCACTGTCCACTGTCTATTGCTTATTGCTCACTGTCTACTGTTCACTGCGCTTCAGCGCGTGCTTCAGCACAATCTCCAGCGCGGCCTTCAGATCCGCGTATTCGATGGCCGTGAGCGTGCCGGCCAGCTTTTCGCTTTCCAGCGCAAAAAGTTCGTCTTTAAGCGCGCTCAGCAGAATGAAATTTTGGACCCCGGACAGAGTGGTGGCGGGCGCGGCGTTCGCGCTGCTGGTTGGGACGGCCGACGGCTTACGCAACAGAAATGCCGCCGCGGCTGCTAGCAGCAACAACAGTCCGCCCAGAATCCACCACTTGTACTTCGAGAGCGGATCGGGCGTGTTGATCGGCGCGCCGATGCCGCCGCCGGGCTGCGCGCCTGCCTGCTGGTCGGCTTGCGCCTCGCGCGCAAACGAGCCCGAGCCGGAGACGGTGAATTCGATCGTCTTGCCCGGCGCGGCGTTGCGGCTTAAATAAGTCTGCACGCCCGGATCTTGCGGCGAAAGCTCAAAACCCGATCCGCTGCCGCCCGTGAATGCTATCGATTTCGGCAGCACGATCCATGTGGTGTTGGCCGGTAGCACGATTTCGGAGTGGAAGCTGTATTTTCCGCCGTCGTAGGGCAACTGGTACTGGATCTGGAAGAGCGTTCCTTTGCCGTCTTCGTCGGGCTGGATGGGAAAGTTGAAAAAGTAGTGGCCCTTGGCTCCGGCCGCGTCGAGCCTGACCGTCGTCGGCAGGTTGCTTGTTCCCGGCCGTTGCGCCGAAGCCTCGCTCATCGCGGCATCGGCGGGCACAATCACCTCAGAGCTGCGCGGGCTCCACTGCGTGCGCGTCGGCGCGCTTGCATTGTGCACCGAGTAGCGCTCCACTACGCGCAATTTTCCGTTGTCGGTTTCCATGCCGATCACGTGCTCGTCAACCGTAACGCCCTCGACCTTCGCCGCTACGTCGTAGACCGCGATTACTGGCGCGCTGCCGCTTTGCGGCGCGGAGACGAAGTAGCCCACCCCCTGATGCGTGGCGCGAATCAGATAGGGAACGCTGCCCGGTGCGTTGAGCCGGTAATGTCCGCGCGCGTCGGTCGTCGCGCTCAATATCTCTTTCATGCCCGACATCGGCTCGATCAGCGTGACCGCGTCGCCGGCCGCTGGCTTGCCTGTGGTCTTGTCGGTCACCGTCCCGGTGATCGTGGCGGCATGCGCCAGCAGGGCTGTTAGCAGAAGGCAAAATGTAAGAGCGCTTGCGGCGATTCGTATCGGCTTCATTTCGTGTCCTTCATTCAGCAATGAAGATGCACTTCAATTCTCAAACAATTCCTCGTGCGTCCCGGTCCGCTCAAGGCAAACCCGTTTTTCCGTGGCCGCATAAATCAGCACCCAGTCAGGCTCAACGTGCGCGTCTCTGTACCCGGCCCAATCATGTTTCAACGGATGATCTTTGTAATGCGGCGGCAAATCTTTTCCGGCAAGCAACAACTCAATCAGCTTTTTTAGCTTTTCCATTGCCTTCCCGCGCTTCTGCAGACGTTTTATATCGCGCTGAAATTGGCTGGAGTAGCTCGGCGTCCGCATCAGATCCCCAGTTTTTTGAAAAGCTCTGCCGCGTTTTTCGCGCGGTGCACTTCTATTCCCTGAGCGCTCTTGCGCATGGTTTCTCTCGTGAGTCGATTCGGTTTCAAGTCGAATGGCAGGGCTTTTTCATTGGCGACTTTGGTCAGCACAATGCGCATGAGGTCGGAAACCGTGAGGCCCATGCCTTCAAGAACCGTCACGGCCTTTTCCTTGACCTCGGCGTTGATTCTGGAGCGGACGACTGCGTTTGTTGCCATGGATTGATTGTAGCCCAATTGAGCTACAATCAATCGGCCAAATTATGCCTGCCGCAACCGCTCGATCTCCACCGCCAGTTCCGTCATTTCCCGCTCCAGCCGCCCGCGCTGCGCCGCGAAATCCGCTTCCGGGTACTTGCCAGCACGGAATTCGAATTCCAGGTCGCGCAGATTTTCGCCGAGTTGTTCTTTGCGCTCCAACAGATAATCCAGCCGCGTTTTTTCTCGCAGGTCGTTCGCCTCTTTGCCCGGCCAGAAGGTGTAGAGCACAAGCGCGAACAACAGCATCAGGCCGGCGATCAAACCAACTGTATTCGTCATCGCAAGCCTCCTTGGTCGCTGCTTTCGTGGTTGAGTTCCTCTTCGGAGGCGGCAGTAACGACGCTCGCGATCTGCGATTGATTCGGAACGAGCGCGATCAGCGCGCCCAGGGCCATCACCGCCATACCGAACCAGATCCAGCCCACCAGCGGATTCAGAAACACTTTAATGATCGGCCGGCCGGTGTCGGGATTCGCGCCTTCGTAGACCGCGTACAGATCCCACTCGAGTGTGGAATGGATGGCGACCATCGTCTGCGGCTGGCCGCTGGCCAGATAGAAGCGCTTCTCCGGTGTCATCTGCAGCAGCGGCTTACCGTTCCGGTACACGTTCAGCACTGCGTACTCTGAGTTGTAGTTCAGATTCGAGTCTTCGGTGAATCCGTCGCAGACCAGCGTGTAGGGGCCGATCGCGATCCGGTCGTGTAGCGCCAGTTCGCGCTCTTCGCTGCGATTGAAGGCCGCGCCCGCCAGCCCCACAATCGCCAGCGCCACGCCGATGTGCACGATGTAGCCGCCGTAGCGGCGCGTGTTGCGGCGCGTCAGCAGCCAAAGTCCGGTAAAAAGATTGCTGCGTTCTTTGCGCGCGAGTACACGGGCGCCGCGCCAAAACTCTCCCGCTATGCCGGTGAGCAGCGCCGCCGCCAGGGCAAAGGCCACCAGCGCGTAAAAGCTGCCGGAATCGAAGCCGTCGCTCTTCCAGGGATTGGCGCCCAGCGCGATGCTGACGATCGCGGCTACGACCATTGCTACGGCTGGCAAAATAAAATTTTTCCTGACCGCGCCGAGCGAATGCGCGCGCCAGGGCAGCAGCGGTCCCACGCCGGCCAAAAACAGCAGGAAGAGCCCGATCGGCACCTCCACGCTGTTATAAAACCGCGGGCCGACGGTGATCTTCGCGCCTTCGGTGTACTCCGAAATCACCGGGAAAAGCGTTCCCCATAAAATCACGAAGCAGGCCGTCATCAGCACCCAATTGCTGAACAAAAAACTCGATTCGCGGCTGGCCATCGATTCCAAATGATGCTCGCTCTTGAGCTGGCCGCGCTGGTAAATGTAGGTGAAGATGCAGACCGCCAGCACGATCCCCATGAAGACCGTAAACCATGTTCCCAGCGGCGAGGCCGCAAAGGCGTGCACTGAGCTGACCAATCCGCCGCGCGTCAAAAGCGTGCCCAGCAGCGTGAGCAGGAATGTGGAGAAGATCAGCCACACATTCCAGCTCTTCATCATCCCTCTGCGCTCCTGCATCGTCACCGAATGCAGAAAGGCCGTGCCCGTCAGCCACGGCATCACGCTTGAATTCTCCACCGGGTCCCAGCTCCAATAGCCGCCCCAGCCCAGCACCGCGTAGGCCCAGTGCATCCCGAGAAAAATTCCGGCGGTGAGAAAAAGCCATGTAACCAGCGTCCATGAGCGCGTGATCTTGATCCATCTTTCGCCGGGATCGCGCATCATCAGCGCGCCCAGTGCGAAGGCGAAGGGAATCGAGAAGCCCACGTAGCCCAGATAGAGCAGCGGCGGATGGATCACCATTTCCGGATACTGGAGCAGGGGATTGAGGCCGTTGCCGTCGTCGGGAATCGCGCCCGAAACCAGCGCGAAGGGCGGCGCGGCAAAGTTCAGCACGGCGAGAAAAAACGCTTGTACCCCAGCTAGAATCGTTCCCGCATAGGCGTAAAGCCTGGCGTCGCTCTTGCGCCGCAGCCGCAGAATCAGTCCGTAAATTCCCAGCAGCCAGGCCCACAGCAGCAGCGAGCCCTCCTGGCCGCTCCACAGCGCGGCAAACTTATATGCCCCAGGCAGTGCGCGGTTGGAATGCTCAAGAATGTAGGCGATCGAAAAATCGTTGGCGAAGACCGCCCACAACAGCGCGGCTGCCGAGGCCGTTACGGCGGCAAAGCCCGCGATTCCTGCTCTGCGCGCGCTTTCGGCCAGCCGCTCGGGCGAGATGCGCGCCGGCCGGCCTGTGGCCAGCAGCGTTAGCGCCAGCCCACCTGCCAGCAGGTTATAGGCGGCCAGAGCAAGTGCGATCAGAAGGGAGAAACTGCCAAAGGCGGCCATTCACGCTCCAGAATGATTCTTGCACGCATGGTAGGGAAATGGTGGGGAAGTTGAGCTCTCCCCGGTCCAGATCATATTTGTCCATCATAGAACGAACAGGATCACGCACGAGACGGAAAGATGTCGTCCGGAAAGATCTCGCATCGCTCACGCGCATGGCTCAGGCTGCCGCGTCATGATCGTGTCGCAGCATTTCTTCGGCCAGCGCCAGCACGCGCTCCGCCTTCAGCGGAGTTGGCGCAAAAACGACGCGCAGTCCGGCGTACTCTGCGGCGCTTTCATCCTCCGTTCCGAGAACGAGAATCGGCGTCAGGGGCAGCCGCGCGCGCAGCTCGGCCACAAAGTCCGCTCCGTCAAATCCTGGCCTGTGCTGGCCGGCGATGACCAACCCCAGCGTGCTGGCAAAATCGGGTTCTTCGATCAGGCAAAAAGCCTCGGCCGCGTCAGCCGCGCGACGCACATCGGCAAAGCGTCGCCGCAAAAGCGACACCATACAGGATGCATGAAGGGAATCGTCGTCTACCAGAAGAATGGTTGCCATGCGCACCGGCCACTGCGGCGCTCTCTAATCAACGCGCCAATCAATTGCCTAGAGCATTTTTACCAGAACTCAAGATCGCCGAGTTGACCTAGAACATCAGTGAGCGGCAACCTTCAGCACCATTCGGCACTTTACAGAATTGGTAAAAATGCTCCAACTATGCATCTAGATGGCTTCGCGGCCGCATCGGTTGCCCGCGCCCCAAAAATCCCTGCGCGCTAGCTTGAAAAAATCTCTTTCTCGCGCAGATCCTTGATCGTATCCCGCAGCTTGGCTGCTTTTTCGAACTCGAATTTTTTCGCCGCCTCGCGCATCTCGCCTTCCAGCTTGGCCACGTAGCTTTCGAGCTCTTCCTGACTCTTGAACTCAGGCGCGTTTTCTATCGCTTCTTCGGCCACATCGCCGTACTCAGCCTGCAGAATGTGCGCCAGCCCCATCTCCACTTTGCTGATGATCGACTGCGGCGTAATCCCGTGTTCTTCGTTGTAGGCGCGCTGAATCGCTCGCCGGCGGTCGGTCTCGCCAATCGCGTTGCGCATCGAGTCCGTCATCCGGTCGGCGTACAAAATCGCCTTGCCCTTCACGTGTCGCGCAGCACGGCCCATCGTCTGGATCAGCGAACCGGTCGAGCGCAAAAAACCCTCTTTATCCGCATCCAAAATCGCCACCAGCGAAACCTCGGGCAAATCCAGCCCTTCGCGCAGCAGGTTGATGCCGATCAGCGCGTCGTATTCGCCCTTGCGCAGCTCGGCCAGCAGCTTGATCCGCTCCAGCGTTTCGATCTCCGAATGCATGTAGCGGCAGCGCACGCCCACCTCGGTGTAGTAGCCCGCCAGATCTTCTGACATGCGCTTGGTCAGCGTCGTTACCAGCACCCGCTCGTTGCGCTTGGCCCGTTCGCGAATTTCGCCCAGCAGATCGTCGATCTGACCCTTCACCGGGCGTATCTCCACTTCCGGGTCGATCAGCCCCGTAGGCCGGATCACCTGCTCGACCACTACTCCAGCCGCTTGCGTCAGCTCGTACGGTCCCGGCGTTGCCGATACGTAAATCGCCTGATTCACACGCCGTTCGAACTCGTCGAAAGTCAGCGGACGGTTATCCATCGCCGAAGGCAGACGGAAGCCGTACTCTACAAGCGTCTGTTTGCGGCTTCGGTCGCCATGCCACATGCCGCGTATCTGCGGCACCGTCGCGTGGCTCTCGTCGATAAACAGCAGAAAGTCTTTCGGAAAATAATCGAGCAGCGTCGGCGGCGCTTCGCCCGGCAGCCGACCTGAAAAATGCCGCGAGTAGTTCTCGATCCCGTGGCAGTACCCCATCGACTTAATCATCTCCAGGTCGAATCTCGTGCGCTGGTTCAGCCGCTGCGCTTCCACCATTCGACCTTCGGACTCCAGTTGCCCTATCCTTTCGTTCAGCTCGGCCACAATCGAATCGACTGCCTCGGTCTTCCGCTCCGGCTGCACCACGTAGTGGCTCTTCGGATAAATCGGCAGCCGAACGTACGTTTGCTTCACGTCGCCAAAGAGCGGATCGATCTGCGAGAGCGTTTCGATCTCGTCGCCGAACATCTCGATGCGGTAGGCGTTCTCGTCATACGTCGGGAAGATCTCGATCACGTCGCCGCGCACGCGAAATGTGCCGCGCCGAAAGTCCGTATCGTTGCGCTCGTACAAAATCTCCACCAGCCGCCGCGTAATGTCTTTGCGGCTAATCTGCTGGCCCTTTTCTAACAAGAGCAACATGCCGTAGTAGGCGTCCGGATCGCCCAATCCGTAAATGCAGCTTACCGAGCTGACGATGATCGCATCCCGCCGCTCGAAGAGCGAACGCGTCGCCGACAGACGCAGCTTGTCCAGCTCCTCGTTGATCGTCGCTTCTTTTTCGATGTACAGATCGGCCGCCGGGCTGTAAGCCTCCGGCTGGTAATAGTCGTAGTAGCTGACGAAGTATTCGACGGCGTTGCGGGGGAAGAACTGTTTGAACTCGTGATAGAGCTGCGCCGCCAGGGTCTTGTTATGCGCCATAATCAGCGCCGGCCGGTTGGCCTGCGCAATCACCTTGGCCATGGTGAAGGTCTTGCCCGACCCGGTCACGCCCAGCAGCACCTGATGCTTCTCGCCCGCCGTCAGTCCCTCGCAGAGTTGTTCAATCGCCCGCGGTTGATCGCCCTTCGGCTGATAAGGCGTGACAAGTTCGAAGTCCATATGGCTGGATTATACGACGTCGCGGCGAATATGAGGCGAAAGAGAATTGGCTCGTCGGTTGCCGCCTTGTAATAAGGGCACGGCTTCAGCTAGGCCGAAACGAGCAACTCAAAAAATTAAGGGCTTCAGCCCCTGCGGGAAGTCCTTTCTATAAGCGATTCTTCTTCCGCCTCTTACCAAATGCAACCGGCACTGCCTACGAATTCATTTCCGTTTCTTACCGAATGCAACCGACGCGGCCCACAAATCCATCTTCAAATCTCTTCATCAAAAGGCCCGTATGGGCCGATGAAAATTAGCCCCGGATGAAGGTCGCGAAGCGACCGCAATCTCGAATAATTCTTCCCAACCATCTTTCTTTAGCCCCATCCAGGCCTCAGCCCGCCAAAAAATGCTCGTCCAACGCTTTTCAGCTTGCCAATATATATAAAATTTTGTATGATCCAGCCATGAACACTGCCAAAATGGTCGAATTTCGTGGCAGTGCGCTCGATGACCTCCGATCTTTTCCGCTTTCTGCTCGACGGGAGGCTGGTCATCAACTCGACTATGTTCAAAACGGCCTAGAACCGGATGACTGGAAGCCGATGAACACCGTAGGCAAGGGCGTGAAGGAAATACGGATTCGGGACGCCGCCGGGGCTTTTCGCGTCCTCTACGTGGCCAAGTTTGCCGAGGCCGTTTATGTGCTTCACTGCTTTCAGAAGAAGACCGAGAAGACCACTAAGGCCGATCTGGAGCTGGCAGCTAAGCGGTACCGCGATTTGATCAAGGAGCTGGGACGATGAGCAACAAGCGATTTGCGAGTGTATGGGATGCTATCGAAGACACGCCCGAAGAAGCGGAAAACATGAAGCTGCGCTCTGTTCTGATGATGGCCCTGAAGAAACACATTACCCGCTCCGGGATGAGTCAGGCGCAGGCCGCTAAACTCTTCGGCGTCACTCAACCCAGAATTTCTGATCTGATGCGCGGCAAAATCAATCTGTTTGCTCTCGATGCGCTCGTCAACATGGCAACTGCCGCCGGGCTGCAAATAGAAATGCGCGTTCTAGAAGCTGCCTAAGCCGGGTACCCCAGCTCTCAATTTAAAGGCGGTTTCAAGCCATTACAACCCGCATCGCAATCTGATTGCCGGGTGCCCCACCTTCACCGTCCGCCGCGGCGGACGGCTAAGGTGGGGTAGCTGCTTATCGGAAAGCCCTCTTTCCCCCGCTAAACCCCTTGCGCCACAGCAGCTCCCATTCCCCGCAAAAACGCTTGAAAAAACCTGATTTTTCCTTTGACAAATCTATTCAATTAGGTCCATCGTGTCTTCCGTCGTAAAAGAGCCGTTCAACCGAGCGGCTGTGGGGTGCGCGTGACACAACGGGAAATTGAAAAATCAATCAAGAAGATCAATGGTCTGTTGCATGACCTTGATAAAGAAGCACCTACAGGGCCGGATGAACGCAACATGGTTCATTCGTACCGTCAAAAACTGATTGCTGACGCCGATGCGCTGCTTACGCAAGCCGATGCGCTTCGTTCTCAACAAATTGTGCGGCCGGCGCGATAGAGCATTTTTACCAACAGTGTATAGAACTTGAGGATCGCCGAGTTGGCGCGAACACAAGTGAGCGGCAACCTTCAGCGCGATTTAGCTCTCTACAGAATTGGTAAAAATGCTCAAGATTTCGCCGGCCGCTGGGAGCCAGGTCTCAATTCCGAGGCCTGGACTCCACAAACGCCGAGGAGCAGAAGCTGATAGCTTCCAAGCTCGTGGAATTTTCGACATTTTTTGCTCTACATCGCCGCCTCTCAGCCTTGTAGACTGATGCCATGACCAAGCGAATCGGCGTGCATCTGGGAACCACGGGCGGCGTATCGAACTCGATTGAGCGGGCGCATGAGATCGGCGCCAACACCTTGCAGATCTTCTCGGCCAGCCCGCGCATGTGGCGCATCACCAAGGCCGATCCCAAGCAGGCCGTGCGCACCCGTGAGCTGCGCGCCAACTTCGATGTCGGCCCGTTGGTCATCCACACCAGCTATCTGGTCAACGTCTGCAGCCAGTCAGAAGAAGTGCGCGAAAAAAGCGTTGCCGCCTTTCGCGGCGAAATTGAGCGCGCGCTGGCCTTGGGTGGCGAGTATCTGGTGCTGCATCCCGGCTCCTGGCGTGGACTGACGCGCGAAGAGGGCCTCAAGCTGGCCGCAGACTCCATCGAGCGCGCGATCGATGGGCTGCCCTGGCAAAGCACGCCTTTTCACATTCTCATTGAGAACACCGCCGGTGCGGAATTTTCGTTGGGCGGCAGCTTCGAGCAGGTCGCAGAGCTGGTTTCGCGGCTCAAGAGCCACGCCCCGGTCGCCGTCTGTCTCGACACCTGTCACACCCACGTCGCAGGCTACGATCTGGTCTCGGCCGAGGGCTACGAGCAGACAATCAAGCTGGCCGCCTCGACCATCGGACTAGAGACGGTGCGCGTCTGGCACATGAACGACGCCAAGGCCGCGCGCGGCTCCAAGCTCGACCGCCACGAGCAGATCGGTAAGGGCACGATGGGCCTCGAACCTTTCCGCCGCCTGCTGAACGACAGTCGCTTCGCGCATTGCGCTTTCGTAGCCGAAACGCCGGTCGAAGAACCCGCCGACGAGCTGCGTAGCGTGCAAGTGCTGCAATCGCTAGTCCAATAGCTGAACCGCATTGCCTACCGGGTAGCATTTTGCTACCATGAAGCGTATGAGCCAACCCGTCAAGCTCTCTGATGGTCTGATTCTGGAAGCGCGTCTCGCCGCCCAAACGCAAGAGCGGTCAATCGCCGGGCAAGTGGAGTTTTGGGCCAAGCTCGGTCGCTCGGTCGTAGAGCTGCTCGACGGGCGCGCTCAACAGCGGCTTATCGGCGGCGGCAAGCGAAAATCGCTCACCGAGCTTGTCGAGTCGGTTGAATCGCCAGAGGGCCGGGCGCGCCTGAAAACTTATTTGGAAGGCCAGCCCTATCCTCATTTTGAAGCTCATCCCACGCGCAAGGGGCTGTTGATTCGCATTGAAGCCGATGGCCGAAAAACAGTCGGCCGCTTCAAAAATCGGCAATTCGTTGAGGCATCCGATGAAGCCTGTAAGCCCGTGAAGCGGCCGGTTGCCCGCAAAGTCCGGCGAATTGGCCGGAGCTTGGCGGCTTCAAAACGGATGCCGAAAGGCCGCGCTGTTGCGGCCGCGCATGCGCTATGACGCTTCTCGAACGCAGACCTATTTTGCTGGCGGTAGCCGGGCCGAATGGCGCGGGAAAAAGCACGTTCTATGCGGTTCACCTGCGTCCGTACGGGCTGCGCTTTGTTAATGCGGACGAACTGGCGCTCCAACTGAAATTGGATTCTTATAAAGCCGCCGAAGTCGCGGATCGAATCCGCCGCGAATTGCTGGCGCGCGGAGAGAGCTTCGCCTTTGAAACGGTGTTTTCCGATCCAGTTGGTGAAAAGGTCAAGTTTCTGCGCGAGGCCGAACGGATCGGTTACACGGTGGAGTTGTTTTTTATCGGCCTCGACCGGGCGGAAACCACGGAGGAGCGTGTGGCGATGCGCGTAGCCGAAGGTGGCCACGATGTGCCTCATGACAAGCTCATGAACCGTTATGCGCGCACGATGCAAAATCTGAAGCGCTCTTTAGCCGCACTGGCAAATGTGCGGGTGTACGACAATAGCGACCTGCTGGCGTCGTACCGGCTTGTAGCCGTCAAAGAGGATGGCGTTCTGAGGCTTTCCCCTCCCACGCCGCGCTGGCTTAGGCCCTTGCTGCCGCCGCGCTGAGCTGCCGCCATTTACACTAAAAAGTTATGGCAGACGAGAATGAATTCCGTTACGATCCGGCGGCGATCGAGCAAAAGTGGCAACAGCGGTGGGCCGCCGACCCTACCCTTTACGCGGCCGAACCGGCCTCCAGCAAAAAGCCTAAGTATTACGTGCTGGAGATGCTGCCTTACCCCAGCGGCAAGCTGCACATGGGCCACGTGCGCAACTATTCGATCGGCGACGCGCTGGCGCGCCAGATGTGGATGCGCGGCTATAACGTTTTGCATCCGATGGGCTGGGATTCCTTCGGGCTGCCGGCGGAAAACGCCGCGCTAAAAAACAACACGCCCCCGCGCGAGTGGACGCTTTCAAACATCGCCGCCATGAAGCGGCAGATGCTGCGGCTGGGCTTGGGCTACGATTGGGCGCGCGAAGTTACCACCTGTCTGCCCGAGTACTACCGCTGGAACCAGTGGTTCTTTCTGCGCATGTACGAGAAGGGGCTGGTCTACCGCAAAAAAAGCAAGGTGAACTGGTGTCCGGCTTGCGCCACGGTGCTGGCCAACGAACAGGTGGTCGATGGCTGCTGTTGGCGGCACGACGATACGTTGGTCGAGCAGCGCGATCTGGAGCAATGGTTTTTGCGCATCACCGCCTACGCTCAGGAACTGCTCGACGGCCTCGACAAGCTCGAAGGCTGGCCGGAAAAAGTCCGCACCATGCAGCGCAACTGGATCGGACGCAGCGAAGGAACGGCGGTTGATTTCTTCCTGGAAGAGCAGGGACTAGGGACTAGGGAGCAGGGAACGGAAAAGCAAAAACAGCGCATTCGCGTCTTTACCACGCGCGTCGATACGATCTTTGGCGCGACCAGCGTGCAGTTGGCTCCCGAGCATCCGATGGTGAAGGCTTTCTGCTCTGCCGATGCTGAGTTAAAAGCAAAAGTTGATGCGCTGCTTGAACAGCAGAAAAAAGCCAAGGAAGCTGGCGATCTGAGCGCGATCGATAAGGAAGGATTTTTTACCGGGCACTACGCCACCAATCCCTACAACGGCGAGCGCGTGCCCATCTGGGTGGCCAACTACATCCTGATGGATTACGGCACGGGCGCGATCATGAGCGTGCCGGCGCACGACGAGCGCGACTTCGAGTTCGCCACCAAGTATGGAATTCCCGTCAAGCAGGTCATCAAGCCCGTCGTCGAAACCGAAGAGACCGCGAAGCTCCCCTTCTGCTCTGAAGAGGGAACTATCATCAACTCCGATCCTCTGATTGACGGCTTAAGCTGCGAGGCAGCGCAAAAGAAGTTGCAAGAGCTTGCCGCCAGCAAGAAGTTCGGCGAGGCAAAGGTCATCTATCGCTTGAAGGATTGGGGCGTAAGCCGCCAGCGTTATTGGGGCACTCCGATCCCGATGATCAACTGCCCGAAGTGCGGGCTGGTGCAGGTGCCCGACGATCAGTTGCCGGTGATTCTGCCCGAGCAGATCGAGATCACGCAGCAGGGCGGCTCGCCGCTCGGTCGCGTGCCATCGTTTGTGAATACGACGTGCCCTAAGTGCGGAGGCGCGGCGCGCCGCGAAACCGACACCATGGACACCTTCGTCGATTCCAGTTGGTACTTCTATCGCTACACCGACGCGCGCAACGATAAAGCCGCTTTCGATCCGGCCACGGCGCAGTATTGGTTCCCCATCAACCAGTACATCGGCGGCGTGGAGCACGCGATTTTGCACCTGATCTACTCGCGCTTCTGGACGAAAGTGATGCGCGACCTGGGGCTGATCAAAAACGACGAGCCGGCCGAGCGGCTCTTCACCCAGGGCATGGTCCTCAAAGACGGCTCGAAGATGTCCAAGTCGAAGGGCAACGTGGTTTCGCCCGACGACATGGTGGCCCGCTACGGCGCCGACGCCACGCGCATGTACGCTCTGTTTGCCGCGCCGCCGGACCGCGATCTGGACTGGCAGGAAGACGGCGTCGCCGGCGTCAGCCGCTTTTTGGGCCGCGTCTGGCGGCTGGCGGAAAAATATATGCCCGTCGCCCGTTCGGCAGCCGGTGCGCCGATCCCGGCCAACGCCGGCCAACGCGCCACCGCGCTACGCCGCAAACTGCACCAGACCATCGCTAAAATCACGCTCGACTTCGAGGGCCGTTGGCACTTCAACACCTGCGTGGCGGCGATTATGGAGCTGGTCAACGCAATGCTGGATGCCGACGCGCAACTGGCCTCGGGCGAGGTTCCCGCGCCGGTTGTCCGCGAGCTTTTCCGGACTCTGACGCTGCTGCTTCAGCCCTTCGCGCCGTTTTTGGCCGCCGAGTTATGGGAGCAGTTGGGCGAGAAGAGCTCTATTCTGCGCGCGCCCTGGCCCGTGAGTGATCCCGATCTGGCCAAGGAAGACGAAATCGAGATTCCGGTGCAGATCAACGGCAAGCTGGTTTCGGTGCTCCGCGTAGCCGCCGACGCCGACGCCAAAACGATGGAAGCCGCCGCGCAGGCCGACGAAAAGGTACGCGCCCGCTCGGCTGGCAAGCGAATCGTCAAGGTGATCGTGGTGCCGGGCCGCGCCGTGAATCTGGTGGTGAAATAAACCGAGACTTGCCGCGAAGTTGTGCGGGCGTTCTCTCGTTGGGGAGAACGCTCGCTGTTTTTATGCGGCATTTACAGGGTGCGCGCCACTTCGTACGCATCCCAGACGGCGTACATGATGTTTTGTACTTTTCGGGCGTCTCCTAGCAAGTAAACCTCTCTGCCGTCGGCGCGGACTTCCTCATAGAGATTCCGATCGGAAGCGTATCCTACCGCCAGAATTGCGGAATCGGCTTGAATCGTGATCTCTTTGCCCTGGTAAGAAACGGCGAATCCTCCAGAAACTGGCTTGGAAACGCTGGCTTCCGTGTAGATGGGAATCTTCTTGAATTTCAGAAGATCGACCAGCATCTCAACATTGGCATCGCACAACGGTCCGGCCAGGGAAAGGATTTTCGGGGCCAATTCGACGAGCGTTACCTCTTTGCCGGCATTTTTGAGCCAAAGCGCGGTTTCGCATCCCACCAAGCCCGCGCCGATGACAATGCACTTCTGGCCGGGCTCCTCGCGTTTCAGCAAGACCTCTTCGGCGGTGTATACATTTTTTGCATCGCCGATTTTGAAACGCTTCGGCTTGGAGCCGGTTGCAACGATCAGCGCATCGGGATTTTCTTTTTCGATAATCTCTCTGGTCACGGTGGAGTTGAGCTTGATTTCGACCTTGAGCTCGCGGAGTTCCCGCTCGTACCAGCGGAGAAGCGCCAGATCGTCTTCCTTGAAGTCGGGTACGCCACCGGCATTCACAACGCCGCCGATGCGGTCGCTTTGCTCGTACAGCGTAACCCGATGCCCGCGCAGCTTGGCCACGCGGCTCGCTTCCAGACCGGCAATGCCTGCTCCAACCACCATCACCTTGCGTGGCGTTGCGGTGGGCGTAAGGGGATAATCCGCTTCGCGTCCGCAGTTCGGATTTACCGCGCAGGAAATTTGTCCAAAGCGCTCGAGCCGTCCCATGCAGCCTTCCTGACAGGAGAGGCACGGGCGAACACGTTCGCTTTTGCCGACAAAAACCTTGAGTGGAAGATCGGGATCGGCCATCAGCGGGCGCGCCAGGCCAATCATATCGGTCTGCCGAGATTCGATCGCCTTGGCTGCGAGGTCGGGATTATCCATGCGCCCGGCGGTAATGACGGGAACCTTCAGAGCCTTTTTCAGAATCTGGTTGTAAGGAAGATAGAGACCCTTTGCCTGGTACATCGGCGGATGGTTCCAGTACCAACTGTCATAGGTGCCAACATCGCCATTAAAGGCGTCATAACCGGCCTTTTCAAGAATCTTAGCCGCTTCAATGCCTTCTTCGATGTCGCGGCCCTTTTCCTCGAATGCCTCTCCGGGCAGAGCGCCTTGTCGCCAATCCTTGATAAAGCTCTTGATGGAGAAGCGCAGAGAGACCGGGTAGTTTTTGCCGCAGCGCTGTTTAATGGCCTGGACGATCTCACAGGCAAAGCGCAAGCGATTTTCCAGGCTGCCGCCGTACTCATCGGTGCGTTGGTTGAACATAGCAATGGCGAATTGGTCGAGGAGGTAGCCTTCATGGACGGCGTGGACCTCGATGCCATCGAAGCCGGCGCGCTGGGTAATTTCGGCCGAGTCGGCGAACTTGCGGATGTAGGTCTTGATTTCTTCAATGGTTAACGGGCGGCAGATAACATCGTCGAGCCAGCGATGAGGAATGGCGGAGGGGGCAATGGGCGCGGACGAAGAGGCCGACGGCATGGCGACTCGGCCGAAGCCGGCGGATAATTGCAGAAAAATCTTTGCGTCGTAGGCGTGAACGCGTTCGGTCATCAGCTTGGAGGTGCGGATGAAGTTGCCTGGGTTGAGCGTCGGGCAGGGCATCATCGGCAGCGCAAACTTTTCAATTTCGTTTTCCACCTTGGTGACGCCGGTCATGATCAGCCCCGTTCCGCCTTTGGCGCGCGCCACATAGAATTCCACGCCGCGATAGTTATAGGTGCCATCGCTGCTACACAGTCCAGCTGGTCCCATGGGGGCCAGCACAAACCGATTTTTGATTTCCAGACTGCCGATTTTTATCGGCGTGAATAGGACTTTGTGCTCCGGTTTCATGAATCCTCTCTCTCGCGGCATGAAGGGTTGCATAATGAGAAAGCGAAAAATCTCAATACAACTTTTCGTATGCGGATATATAAGTTTTGCGAAAATGCTCTTGGAGTTGTCAAGAAGAGAATAAGAGGATCGCGAAAAAGAAGGTGAGGGCGGCGCTTGAATTGCACGAAAGGCGAAGAGGCGCTCTAAAGGCCATGATGATCTGTTTGCGCGCCGTTTAAGGCGGCGCAAAGTCGCGCCTTGATGCGCGGGGAACGCTACACCAACAGAAATCGATCCTAAAAGATCTTGAGCCGGATCACCAGATACTTCTTCGGATCTTCGCGGATGCCTTTAATCAACTGCTGTGCCTGATCGGCGCTCTGGTCCAGATGGTCGTAGAGCGCGCGATTCTGCACCAGTTGGCCCATCGTGCCCTGGCCTTCGTTGATGCTCTTCAGAATGCCGTCGAGGTTGCTCACCGTGTCGTCGAGCTTTTGCGCGAAGGCCGGGTCTTTGGCCAACTTGCCCAGGGTGCCGTGGCCAGCGTTGATCTGCGAGGTCAATTGATTCAGGTTGGCGGCAGAGGCATTCAGGTTGTTATAAAGCGTTTCGTCTTTGAGCAGCTTGCCGGCGGTGCCTTTGCCGGCGTCAAGATCGGTGGCGATCGAGTTAAGATGGTCGGTGGCCGAGTTCAGCTTGGTGTAGAGGGTTTTGTCATTGACCAGCGCACCCATGGTGCCTTTGCCATTGGCGATGGCGCCGGTGACGGTCTGCAGATTGTTGGCGATCGATACGATCTTTTGGGCCAGCGCCGGATCGTTGAGCAGCTTGCCGACGGTGCCGCGCTGCGAGTTGAGCGTGTCGACCAGCACATCGATTTTGCCGATGAGCTTGTTGATCTCGTCGAGCGAGCCTCTGCTGCCGCTGATCACATCCTGAATGGTAGGCGAACCGGAGACGCGCAGCTCGATATTGTTGGAGACTGGCGGCCCCGAGGCCTGGATGGAATCGATGTCGATGTAGCTGTCGCCGAGCACGCCGGCCTGTGCAATCGCGGCGGTCGAATCGGTATGCAGCGAGGAGATATACTTCTCGCTCACGCGCATGGTGATTTCGACCGGAGAAGGGTTCCGCTCCGGAACCACGCGAATGCGGATCACGTTGCCGATGGTGACGCCGTTTAGCGTTACCGGCGCGCCATCTTTGAGGCCGCCGGCGTTAGGAAAGTACGAGCGCATGACGATCTTGCGGGCCAAGAAGCCGCCCGACGACGAGGTCATGAAAAAAACCAGAACAACCAGCACTGCGATGGCGCCAAGAATGAGCGCCCCGACCTTCAACTGAGCCCACTGAATCTCTTTGTGGCTTGGCACATTTCTCCTCTAGCACTGCGCTGGTTAACGCCTTGAGAATAACAGAATCGGCGAAATTACCGCTCGTCTTCAAGCAGGACGCTGGCCATCGCCGTTTCTCGGCCGTGAGGCAGCGAGAGTGCGGCGTGCGTCGCGCCCAGTCGCGCGGCAATTTCGGCGGCCCGGCCGTGGAGAAGCAGAGTGGGCCGGCCGCTGGGCTCGCGCACCACTTCAATCTCCCGCCAGCTCACGCCGTAGCTGATGCCGGTGCCCAGCGCTTTAGCCGCGGCTTCCTTGGCGGCAAAGCGGGCGGCAAAACTCTCCGCCGCATTGCGCTTGCGCCGGCAGTAGGCCTGCTCATCGCAACAAAAAACACGATCGAGAAAGCGCCTCCCGTATCGGTCCATGGAGTGCTGGATGCGCCCGATTTCAACCAAATCGATTCCGGAGCCGACAACCATTTATCTCTTTTTATCATAGGCCGCCACAAAGTTTTTTGGCTAACCTTACAGGCTAACGGTCGTCTTAATTTACAATATCGACCCCATCCAATTACCACCGGGTACTTTCTACAAGAAGGGCTGTGTCAAAGGCGGTCAAGCGCGTTCGACTCCGCAACAAAGTTCATCCATGCAACATCAGCTCCGATAATAGCCATGTGATGCGGAACCTACAGGAACAGAATCGAGAGCATGGTGCCACTATTCCGTGGGCTATGCAAATGAAGGCGGTTTCCGCTGAGGAACCCTCCCGTCTGGTTCAGTCCCTTACCGGCGCCATTCTAGGCTGCGGCGGTTGGGTTCTGAGTCGAGGCGCCAGCGACACCGGCACGGTGAATATGCTCTTTGAGTTCGAGCGCCAGGCTTGCGTCGACATTTATAGCGTGTTGATCGCGGCTGGCCTGGAACTGAGCCAGAGCGGTCACATTCGCTTTACCGAGCTCTGCCAATGCACGCGCAGCCAGCAGCGCGACTGCGGCGCGGAGATCGCCAGCATCGACTTGGAGATTCAAACCTTTCCCGCCGAGATGAGCAGCATGTTCAGCTCTTCGGGCGCGGTTTAAGCACTTCGCCTTCCGCCGGCAACTGTTTCTAAGGAATCTCTAACCCACTTCGACCAACCCGTACCGGCGTTGCCAGGATTGCTTGAGTTGCGCTCGTACGTGCGCCCGTTCCTCCGCCGTGACCTCTGGCCCAGGACCGGCAACGAAGCGCTCCGCCTCCTGTTTGGCAATCTCGAGCCATTTGCGGTCGCGCACCAGGCTTGCCACGCGAAACTCCGGCAGCCCAGCCTGCCGCGTGCCGAAAAACTCGCCCGGTCCGCGCATGGCCAGGTCTAGCTCGGCTAGCTCAAAACCGTCCTGCGTGCGCACCATAGCGTTCAATCGCTCCTCGGCCTCCGGTGAAACTTTGGGACCGGTCATCAGGATGCAGTAGCTCTTTTCCGCGCCGCGGCCCACGCGCCCGCGCAACTGATGCAGTTGCGCCAGGCCGAAGCGCTCGGCGTGATCGACCACCATCACCGTGGCGTTGGCCACGTCCACGCCGACCTCGATCACCGTGGTTGAAACCAGCACGTTGATTTCGCCGCGCTGGAAGCGGTGCATCATCACCTCTTTTTCGTCGGCGTCGAGCCGGCCGTGCAGTAGCCCCACGCGCAGCCCGGCCAGCGGTCCGGTGCGCAGCTTTTCGTACATCTCCACCGCCGAGCGCAGCCCCGATTTTCCGTTGGGGCTGGCCTGTTGCGTCGCACCGGGAAAAAGCTCCGCGCTCTTTCCTTTTCGCGCTTTTTTGCGCGTCACCGTAGCCGCGCCTGTTTCCGCTTCATCGCGTGGAAAATCCAGCTCCGGCTCCTCGTCACGCGCGCCCTCAATCACCGGATAGACGATGTAAGCCTGCCGGCCCTGCGCTGCCTGCTTGCGCACAAAATCCCAAACCTCGCCGTCACGCTCGCCCGCGATGCGGCGGGTTACGATCGGCTTGCGTCCCGGCGGCAGCTCGTCGAGAACGCTCAGGTCCAGGTCGCCGTAAAGCGAAAGTGCCAGCGTGCGCGGAATCGGCGTTGCCGTCATCACCAGCATGTCGGGTTCGAGTTGGTTGGGCTTCTTCATCATTTTGAAGCGCTGCAAAACGCCGAAGCGGTGCTGCTCGTCGACCACTACCAGACCCAGCCGGTCGAACTCGACTTTTTCTTCGATCAGCGCGTGGGTTCCGATTACCAGTTGCGCTTCGCCGCGGTTGATCTGGCCGCGATTGGTGCGCTTGCGCTCCGCGTCGAGCGAGCCGGTCAGCAATACGATGCGCGGCTTGCTCGACGAGTTCGCCAGCAGCTTGCGTGCCGCCAGATAATGCTGCGTGGCCAGAATTTCAGTGGGGGCCATCAGCGCCGCCTGATAGCCGTTTTCGATGGCCACCAGCATCGCTTCAAAAGCCACGATTGTTTTTCCCGAGCCCACGTCGCCTTGTAGCAGACGGCGCATCGGCGTGGGCTGCCGCATGTCGGCCACTATTTCTCCCAGCGCTCGTTTTTGCGCCGTTGTGGGATGAAAGGGCAGAACCTCGCGCAGCGCCTTGCGCACCTTGTCGTTGGCGGCGAAGGCGATGCCCTTGCGCGTTTTCATCTTCCGGCGCTTCAGCTCCAGCCCCAGCTCCAGAAAAAAGAGCTCTTCGAAGATCAGCCTTCGGTGCGCCGGCGTGGCGAAGCTCTGCAACTCGGTAAAAGAAGTGCCTTCGGCGGGGAAGTGCGCCTCGCGCAGCGCGGTCTCGCGGTCGGGCAGCGAAAGCCGATCCAGAATCGTTTGCGGCAGGCATTCCGGCGTCGCGCCGCGCAGCCCTTCCAGCAGATTGAAGATCACCTTGCGCTGCCAGCGCGAGGCCAGACGGCTGCCGCCCAGCGACTCGTAGACCGGCGTAATCCGCCCTACCTCGAGCAATCGCGTTTCGGCGTCGGCCGTCGCGTCGGGCAGAAGCTCGTACTGCGGCTGAATAATTTTAAAGTTGCGCGTCGAGCGCGATGGTTCCACCTTGCCGTAGACGGCGATCGTCTGCCCGGCCTGGAATTTGCCTTCAAGATAGGGCGCGTTAAACCAGATGCATTTGAGGGTTTGCAGACCCTGGCCAACGGTTAGCTCGAAGAGCGGCATGCGCCGCGTGCGCATCAGAATCGCTCCCCGCACCTCGCCGATCACGCTGGCCGTCTCGCCCGGCTTCAGCTCGTCGATGCTCTGCGGATGCTGCCGGTCCTCATAGCGGAAGGGCAGATGGTAGAGCAGATCCTCGGCGACGAGAATGCCCTTGGCGGCCAGCATTTCGGCCACGCGCGGGCCAACGCCGCGAACAAACTTTACCGGAGTATCGAGAGCGGGCACAATCGAATGCTAAATGGCGCGCGCGCCGTGGGACAATTGTCGCGGCGCGCATGGTGGGTACCGTGACTGTTTGATTTTGTAAACGCTAAGGCTCGAAGTCATCCGGTCATAGACCTAATTAACGCCCGCCACCGCATGCGGAATGTACGGCTCTTCGAGCGCGGCGATTTCTTCCGGCGACAGATGCACGTCAAGCGCGGCCACGGCATCCTCAAGATGATGAGGCTTGCTGGCGCCCACAATCGGCGCGGTCACTCCCTTGCTCAGCAGCCACGCCAGAGCGATCCGCGCGCGCGGCAGGCCGCGTTTTTCCGCGATTTCGCCCAGCCGCTCCACCACATTGCGGTCGGCCTCTTCGGTGTGCGAATAGAGCTTTTTGCCGTAGGCGTCGGTCTCAAGCCGATGCGTGGTTTCTGTCGTCCATGGCCGCGCCAGCCTTCCGCGCGCCAGCGGGCTCCAGGGAATCACGGCGATTCCCTCGCTGCGGCACAGCCCGAGCATCTCCCGCTCCTCTTCGCGATAAAGCAGGTTGTAGTGGTTCTGCATGGAGACGAAGCGCGTCCAGCCGTGCAGATCGGCCAGATAAAGCGCCTTGGCGAATTGCCAGGCGAACATCGACGAAGCCCCGATGTAGCGCGCCTTGCCAGCTTTTACCACGTCGTGCAGCGCTTCCAGCGTTTCTTCGATCGGCGTCTCGTAATCCCAGCGATGAATCTGGTAAAGATCGACGTAATCGGTTCCCAGCCGCCGCAGGCTTTCGTCGATTTCGAAAAAAATTTCTTTACGCGAAAGTCCGCCACCATTCGGCTCCTCGCGCATTTGTCCCTGCACTTTGGTGGCGATCACGACGGCCTCGCGGCGCACGTTGGCCTTCAAAAAACGACCCAGCACCGCCTCGCCTTCGCCGCCTGAGTAGACATTCGCCGTGTCGAAAAAATTAATGCCCAGATCGAGCGCCTGACGCAAAAACGGCTGGCTGTCGGCTTCGTTGAGCGCCCAGGCCTGGCGGCCCATCAGCAGTTTGCCGGTCGCCGGCTTGCCGTAGGTCATGCCGCCCAGGCAGATGCGCGAAACCTTCAATCCCGTCCGTCCAAGATTCACATATTCCATCGCACGCTCCTGCCCACAGTTTAATGCGCCTGGAAGTTGCGCGCGGTTGCGCTAATCTGAAAGTTGCAATGCGTCGAGCGGGTTTGAGCGGAAAAATTAAAAGCGGGTTGACGATCTGCGCCATCGCGCTGGCGGCGTTGTCCGTCTCCGGTTGCAGCGGCGTACCGACAATCGGCTCATCAAACGGCGTTTTTTCCATCTCGGCCGCGCCGGTTTCGATCGACACCAACTGCACCGGCTGCAACGCATCCACCGCCGCGGGCATCGCCGTGGAGCAGTTTTCCGCCAGGCTGGCCGTGGGCGGCGCGGCCGATGTCCGCTGGTCGGTCTCTGGCGGCGACTCCAGCGCTGGCGCGGGAACCATTACAAACAGGGGCCAGTACACGCCTCCCAGCTATTTGACCGCCGACAGCGTCACGGTTACGGTGACTGCCGCGCTGCGTTCCGATCCTTCGCTGACCGCCAGCGCTTCTTTCACGGTCACGCCGGGATTTTTGCAACCGCTGACGCCTGAAAATCTTGCGCTTAGCGGCGGCGAAACCGCGACCATCACCGGCTATCTGGCTGAGGCCGGCGGCAGCGTCGGCATTCATTTTTCGCTTGCCGGTGAGTCCGCAGGCTCGCTGGGCGTAACCAACTGCGTGCGCGGGGCAAAGGCTTTTACCTACTGTACAGTCGTTTACACCGCGCCCCGAGTGGTTTCGGCCAGCACTTCGACGTATATCTCGGCCGGCATTGCTTCCACCGCCGCCAGCCAGTCGGCACGCATTCTGGTGAACGCGGCGGGAATCTCCAGCAATCCCGCAACGCATCAAACGCTGCAATCCGCGCCCATTCTGCTGGGCAGTTCCGGCGGCAACAACAACCACTATGACGCGCAGGGCAGCCGTGTCTCCGACTGCTGCGGCGGCACCCTCGGCGCGCTGATCCAGGAGCGTGGCGGAAGACAATTCCTGCTCAGTTGCAATCACGTGCTGGCGCGCAGCGATCAGGCCAGCGCGGGCGAAATGACGATTCAGCCCGGCCTGATCGACAACAGTTGCACGCCAAATGGCGCGGGCTCTGGCACTCGGCCCGTCGGCGAGCTCTCGGCCTGGTTGCCGCTTAACTCGCGCGCGACCAATGCCGACGCGGCAATTGCGCAGGTAAGCTCGCGCGCCGTCAATGTCAGCGGAGCGATTCTCGAGCTAGGTGCGCGTCAATCCAACGGCGCAATCGCTCCCGCGCCTCCCGGAATCTCTTCGAGTGGCGGCAAGGGCGAGACGGCTTCGCTCAATCTCCGCGTGGCCAAAAGCGGCCGCACCACGGGGCTGACCTGCGGCCAGGTCTCCGCGCTTGATCTCGACGTCGAGGTTGACTACTACAAAGATTGCGGCGAAACCGTACGCTATTTGACTAAAACCTTCACCAACCAGATCGCCGTCGAAGGCAGCCAGTTCAGCGATGCGGGCGATTCCGGCGCGCTGGTTGTCGATGCAGGCAATGCCGAGCCGGTGGGGTTGCTCTTCGCCGGCGGCGTCAATTCGCTCGGCGTTACCGAAGCCGTGGCGACTCCGGCGCCGACAGTGTTGGCAGCGCTAGGTGCGCGGCAGGGAAGCGCGTTCACCTTTGTCGGCGCTGCCGATCACCAGGTAAGCTGCCTGAGCTACGGCGCTTCGGCCTCCGCCGCGGCGCAGGCCCGCACGCTCATCGGCGCGCAAATCGCGCAACTCACCAAGGCGCTCGCACAGGCGCGCACGATAGTGAATTCTTCGAGAGGAATCTTTGGCGTAGCCGCGGGCAAAAGCGGTGACCGTCCCGGCGAGGCCGCCGTTATTTTCTATGTAGACGAAAGGCTGAACACTACTTTGCCGCAGACAATCGCCGGCCTGCGCACAGAACAGATTCCTACCACGGCTCGGACCGTCTCCTCCGGCGCAGCGCCGCAATCCATCGCTGAGGCTGGCGTAATGCCTGCACTCTCTTTCGCCGCCTTCAATCAGGCCGTCGCCATCAAGCGGCAGGCAGCGCGAGAGCTCTTGCGCCAGAATCGCGCCTTCTTTGGCATTGGCGTTGGCCAGAGCTTTGACAATCCTCGCGAAGCCGCTCTCGTCGTCTACGTTGATCGCAAACAGATTCCCGCCAAACTTCCCGCCACAATCGCCGGCCTGCGCACGCGCTACATTTTCATGGACCGGCTCCACGTCACGCGTTCTTATTTGCAGCTGCCCGTGCGGCAGACAGACCGCTGCGCGGCGTCGGCGCAAACTGATCCTCTGCCTACGCACGCTCTGCGGCTTGGGAATTTGTTCTAGCGGCTTTTGCTTTTACTGATTGTTCGGCGGTGGCCCTTGGGGTTGCATGGCGCCGTTTTGCCCTGGCTGCCGCTGCGGTGGCGGTGGCGGCATTTGCGGCGGTTCTGGTTGCTCCGGCGGTTCGGCGTCGCTATCGTCGTCGTCGCCATCGTGCGGCAGCGGATTAATGCCGCGAGTGGCCGCCGGAATCGGTGCGCCTACCGCGCCGCTAATGCTCAGAACGATTCGCCTGGGCGTGCCCTGGCCCTGGTCGCCGATGAGCACGATGTTGTAGCCGGAACCCTCAAGAAGATGCGCCAGCACGTCGCGCGCGGGGCCGGGACCGTATGTACCGAAGACTCGTTGATCTTGAATGAAACCTTCTAGCGTCGCGCCGGTTTTGGTGGAAACCTCGTGCAGAATCTGCGCCAGGCTGGAATTGGCGGCGACGATTTGCAATCCATGGCTGTCCCAGACGACCGACGCCTCTGAGGGCCGGTCATTGGCGGGCCACTTGGGCATGGGCGGCGCGACGGGCGCGACGACAGGCGCTGCAGCGACGGCAGGCTTAGCCTCCTGCGGTTTTTGCGCGTTTTTTTTATGCTTAGCCGACGGCTTCTTTTTTGCGGATGCTGTTTTTTGGGGGGCGGCGGTTTTTGCCGTCGTCGTTGCCGGTGTCTGCGCAATTAGCGGCGCGCCGGCAAAGAGAATAGAAATTACCGCAAGCGCGATAAAACGGCTGCGGATAAACCGACTCCAGCGCCTTCGCTCAGCGGCGTTACGCGGAAATTTTTGTTGCGGCGGCCGGAATGTGCGCATCGGAATCGGCTCCTTGCGGCGCAATCGTCGCGGCCTTGCCGGGCCGTAGACTTTGCTGCCGCTTACTGTACTAGACTAGCAGTGGTCCCAATCCGCTCGAAAGCGGATTCGGGCAGAGAGGAGCCGGGCAGATGCGCTTCCGGTGGGTGAGTTTGATGGCGGGGGCGTTCTTGTTGGCGCCCGTGGCTGGTCTCGCGGTAACTTGTACCACGCAAGCCGAGCTGGCTTCGCTCGATCGCGACGCGCTGACGGCCGCCGTCGGCAAAATGACCAACGCCGTCGTCGGGCAGGATTACACCGCGCTGCAAGCGGATTTGCTGCCGCAAGAGGTTTCGGAGTGGGAAGGCATTCGCTCCGCGGTTGAGCAGTCCGGGCCGCTGATCAAGAGCGGCCAGTTCAAATTGCGCAACCTTTACTTGCTCGATTCCAGCAGCCAGAACGCGCCGGCAGACACGCAATTTTTCTGCTCGAACGCGAGCGGTACGCTCACCGTCACCATCACCATGAGCGCGCTGCCGCCGGGCCGCTACGCCGTGGTGCTGGCCGATGCCGCCGGTGCGCCCATGGCCGGGCAGATGGGCCTGATACTGGCCTGGGACGGCGCGGCCACCGCCTGGAAGCTCGCCGGACTTACGCTGCGGCCTGGTGTTCTGAATGGTCACGACGGCATCTGGTACTGGACGCACGGCAGGGAACTGGCGCATGTCGATCCTTGGACCGCCTGGTTCAACTACGAGGCCGCCCGCTTCCTGCTGTTGCCGGTCGATTTTCTTTCTTCGCCCAACCTGGAAAAGTTGCATCAGGAGCAGTCGCAGATTGCGCCCTCGCCGCAGAGCGCCTTTCCGCTTTCGTTGCCCGACGGTGACCGCACCTGGAAGATCGAAACTGTCGGCTTCGATCCCGTTTTGCGTGAGCCCGACCTGGGTGTCGTATACGAGTCGACCGGCGTTACCGATCCGGCCGCGCTGCGCACAGAAGCCACCGCCGTGTTGAGCGCGTTTTTAAAGACGCAGCCGGGCATCCGCGCCAACTTCCACGGCCTTTGGGCCTACGCCGAAAAAAACGGCAAGCGCACCCCGGTGATGGAGTTGCCGATGAAGCAGATTCCATAGAAACAGGGAACAGTGATCAAATGCAAAGGCCCAATCTCAAAAGAGATTGGGCCTTTCGCGTGTACCGCGAAGATTGCTCTAAAACTGGTTCCACAACGACTGGTTGTAGACCGAGTGATGGAACTGTACTTCGGAGCCCTTGACGATGCCTCCCAGCTCGCGTGGCGAGCGGTTGGCTACCGCCTGCTTCAGATCGACATAGCGGCCCTGCACATCGGCACCCAGAATCGACTCGATCCACTTCGATGACTTGAAGTCTTCGAGCGCGGTCTGAATGTTGTCGGGCAAAAAGTGGCCGCCCTCGCGCAGCTTGGGATCGGTCGAGATATCGCCGTCGATGCCGGTCTTGAAGATGCTGTAAAGCACCAAGTAGGGGTTGGCGTCCGGCGCTACGGCGCGCACTTCGGTGCGCATCGAGCGGTGGTTGCCAATGGGAACGCGGATCATGGCGCCACGATCCACGGCCGAAGCGCGAATCTGATTCGGCGCTTCAAAGTGCGGGTCCAGACGCCGGTAGGCGTTGACGCTGGAGTTGAAGACCAAACACAGATCCAGAGCGCGGGTCAGAATGCGATCCAGAAACTCCCAGCCGAATTTCGACAGGTGCTCTTCGCCCTTCTCGTCCCAGAAGAGGTTGGTCTTGCCCTGGGAGACCGAGACGTTGGTGTGCATGCCGCTGCCGTTGACGCCGACGACGGGCTTGGGCAAAAAACTGGTCGTGTAGCCCATGTTGTTGGCGATCTGGCGGCAAAGCAGCTTGTAGAGCTGGATCTGGTCGGCCGCGGCCACCACTTCGGCGTAGCCAAAGTTGATTTCGAACTGGCTGGGCGCAACCTCGGGGTGATCCTTCTCGTTCTGGAAGCCCATGGCGCGTTGCACTTCGGCAGCGGTGTCGATGAACTGGCGCAGCGGATCGAGGGGCAGCGAGTGATAGTAGCCGCCGGTGGAGATGAGTTCGAAGTTGCCGGTCTTGTGGTAAACCTGCTCGGCGTCTTTGCCGCCGAACAGAAAGCCCTCGATCTCGGTGGCGGCGTTCAGCGTGTACTGTTTTTCATTGAAAAGTTTTTCGGAGTAAGCCTTCAGCACGCCACGCAGATCGCCCGAGTAAGGAGTCCCATCCTTGTCGATGACGTTGCCGAAGACCAGCACCTTGCCGGTGCCGAAGACGTCGGCCGGCACCCAATAGAACGAGGCCCAGTCGATGCCCAGGCGAAGGTCGCTCTCTTTTTGCGCGGTAAAGCCGCGGATCGACGAGCCGTCGAAGGTGAGATTTTCATAGGAGTCGAGCAGGAACTTTTTGTCGTAGTCGAGCAGGTGCAGCCTGCCCTCGAGATCGGAGAATAAAACCGTGACGGCTTTGATGCGCTTTTCGTCGCGGAGGTATTTCAGGCGCTTTTCGCGGATTTCATCGGCGGGCACGCGGTTGAGGCGGTCGCTCTTCGCTGCCAAGTTGAGCGTTTCCAACTCCTCATAGGGAAGAGCGAGAAAATTACGGTACTCGGTGGACATAAATCTCCTTTGTGGGGCGGAAATTGATGCGGGGGCTACGCAGCCAATCTACCACCCGCAGCAAAGGTCTTGCAATGTGAAAAGGAGAGTTCAGACACACCAATACGCCGACGCGATGCGCCCGGCAAAGCTGGATTTTAGCAAATTTGAGTAATCGATAAAACAGGCAATCGAGCGAGGCCCAATCAGGCTTTTCACCCTGGCTCTTTCCGCCTTCGTACGAAAACGGAAAGAGCCGGAGGGCGAAGATTACTTGGTGGGAACCTCGGCAATCGTCTTCAGAATTCGAGAGGTGATCTGGTAAGGATCGGCCTCGGAGTTCGGACGACGATCTTCAAAGTAGCCTTTGTAGCCGTTCTTGATGAAGTTGACAGGCAGGCGAATCGAAGCACCGCGATCGGAAAGTCCGTAGGTGAAGTCGTTGATCGAAGCGGTCTCGTGCTTACCGGTCAGGCGCAGGTTGTTGTCGGGGCCGTAAACGGCGATGTGCGCCTCGCGGTTCTTCTTGAAGGCCGCCATGAGGGCTTCGGTGTACGCCTTGCCGCCGACTTCGCGGATGTACTTGGTCGAGAAGTTGGTGTGCATGCCCGAACCGTTCCAGTCGCCGCGGATCGGCTTGCAGTGCCACTCGACATCGACTTCGTACTTTTCAGTCAAGCGGAGCAGCAGGTAGCGGGCGACCCAGAGGTCGTCGGCTGCTTTCTTGGCGCCCTTGCCGAAGATCTGGAACTCCCACTGACCCTTGGCTACTTCGGCGTTGATGCCTTCGTGGTTGATGCCGGCGGCCAGGCAAAGCTCAAGATGCTCTTCGACGATCTGGCGGGCGATCGAGCCGACGTATTTATAGCCCACGCCGGTGTAATACGGGCCCTGCGGTCCGGGAAATCCCTCTTTGGGGAAGCCCAGCGGACGGCCGTCCTTGTACAGAAAATACTCTTGCTCGAAACCGGCCCAAAATTCGGGATCGTCTTGCACGGTGGCGCGGGTGTTGGTCGGATGCGACGTGCCATCGGGCAGTAATACTTCATTCAGTACGATGAAAGCGTCTTTACGCGCGGCGTCAGGATAAAGTGCTACCGGCTTGAGAACCAGATCCGAGTGCTTGCCTTCGGCCTGCATCGTGGAGCTGCCGTCGAAACCCCACAGCGGCAGATCGGCCAGCGTGGGTTCTTTATCGAACGACTTAATTGTGGTTTTGCCACGCAGTTCAGGGATCGGATGCTTGCCATCGAGCCAGATGTACTCAAGTTTGTACTTCGCCATGGGTCTCCTTCGGTGATGAGGATTATGCAAATAATTTAATTGCCGAGGAATAAAGAACCCATGAAGATTCGCGCGGCGGACTGCGCCTGTCCCAGATCATGAGGGATGCGAAACCGCGTAGATTGCCGCTTCCATCCGTGCGCGGCAACCTTCTTGCTCCATACAGAAAAATCGGCTGAGCGACTCTAGCGATGTGCCAGAAGCATCATCAGCAAAAGCACCGCCACGGGCAGCAGCGCCAGCGCTCCGTAATAGAGAATTTTTCGCGAAAGATGAGACTTGCGCTTTTGCCAGTCACGCAGCTCGACGCGATCCTCGACGCCCACCTGCTCCGGATGCTCGAGATCAAGAAGAAATTCCCTGGCGTTGGCGTAACGGTTTTTCGGGTCGCGTTCTAATGCCCGGTAGAGAATCTCCTGCAACTGGGGCGAGACTGACGGGTCGGCTACGCTGGGCGGCATCGGGTGATTGAGCAGACGGTCATTCATGGCCGCCAAAGGCGTCGGTCCGGTAAAGGGCAGCTTGCCGGTAAGCATTTCGTAGAGCATCACGCCCATGGAATAGAGATCGGTGCGGCCGTCGCCGCGCTTGCCCTTCACCTGTTCGGGCGCGATGTAGTCCGGCGTGCCCAGCGTGGCGGTGAAGTTGGCGTAGGTCAGCCGGCGCGAGGCGGCATCGCCGGCGATGCCGAAATCGATCAGCTTGATGCGGTCGTTATCTTCTTCGTCGACCATGATGTTTTCCGGCTTCAGGTCGCGATGCACCACGCCGTTGGTGTGAATGTACTCCAGCGCTTTGAGCGTCTCGATCGTGATGCGGAGGGCGCGCTCCTGCGCCAGACGGCCTTCGTCGAGCATCTTGCGCAGCAGGCGGCCGGGGCACCACTCCATGACCATGTAGATGCGGGAGCGTTTTTCTCCGCCGTAAACCTTCATGATGTTGGGATGGGTGAGCCGCTCGCCGATCGCCGTCTCGCGCTTGAAGCGGTCGAAGAGAATCGGATCGGCCTCCATGTCGGGATGCGGAATCTTCAGGGCGACGATGCGGCCGTCGCGTGTATCGGTAGCGCGATAGATCGTGGCCATACCGCTTTTGGAGACAGGGCTCTCGATGCGGTAGTAGTCCAGTTGCGCGCCAGCCTCCAACGTGTCGTAAAAGCTCATCGCGTTGTACGCTCCAGTTTTGTCCTTTTTACTCTATCGGGTTGAAGCGAGGAATGCAGTAAGGATTTTATAAAACTGAGAGGATAAATTGTAACCGGATTTTAGACCTGCAGTCTGTAGGGGCGACCGCGATACATGCCGACCTGTTCGACCGAACGCACGCGAATGACCATCGCGGTGGTGTTGTCGCCGCCGTCGGTTTCTATGGCGCTGGCCACTAGGTCGCGCGCCAGCTCGTCGGCGTTTTTCTTCTGCGAGACGATTTGGGCGATCGCGTCCGGACCGGTTTCGTCGTGTACGCCGTCGGTGCATAAAACGAATACGTCGCCCGGCTGCAGGGTGAGAGCGACCGTGTCGGGTGAGGCAAACAGCTCCAGGCCCAGAGAGCGAATCAGCACATGGCGTGAGTCGGAGGTGGCGATTTCGTCAGCCGAGATCAGTCCCATCTTCCGCTGCTCATTGACCAGCGTGTGGTCCTGGGTGATTTGCCGGGCCTGACCGTTGCGAACCAGATAGCAGCGCGAGTCGCCTACATGCGAAACCACGGCCTGATCGTAGCGCAGCGCGCAGGCCACTAGCGTGGTGGCCATTTTGTGCCCGCTGTATTCGGGAGACAGCGAGCGGTCATGCACGGCGATATTCGCCTGCTGAACGAGCTTGGGAAGCAGGCTGATCAGCATCGATCCGGCCTGCGCTTTGGCGAATTGCTCGGTCAAAACGGAGACAGCCGTAGCCGAAGCGACCTCGCCCAGATCCATTCCGCCCACGCCGTCGGCGACCGCGAAAAGAAAGCCGTGGGAGCGGGCCTGTCGGCGCGAAGCGGGAATGAAGGAGCCGGCTGCGTCTTCATTGTTTGTGCGGACTTTGCCGAAGTCGCTTGCTTGTCCGAATTGTACGTCTAGCATGTGTGTCGTCGCTTGTGGCATCGCGCGCCACCGTCCGGCGCCGATGCGGTTTTTGATGAGCATTACAGTAGCCGGCCTTAAACAACGACCAAGGTGGATTCTCTCTTCCAGCCTCTCACAAAGAGGCCGGAAGAGAGAATCCACCCTGAGGCGACCGGAGGATTACGCGCGGTTTACGATAATTGTTCCCGCGATTCGAGCAATGCCGACTTACCCTTGGTCTTCGAGGACCGCAGGAAGTAGACAGCTCCGTAAAGGCCCCAGAGAGCGGAGATGCCCAGTGCTGTTAATGGCTCCATTTTGGTGCCGAGGTTGAAGAAAGGCCCGATAAGGTAGAAGGCCATGCAGGTTAGGTTGGCGAGGAAGCCAAATCCGGGAATCAGTATATGCCGAACAAGGCTGCGATCATCGCGCTTGCTGTAGGCGATGATGCACAACAGGCAGCTCAGCGCATACAGAATGAAGGTGCCAAAGTTCGAGGTGAGCGTAATGGCTAGCAGCGAGTTGGGCAGCGCGGCCATCTGCGCGTGGGAGGTATAGCCGAAGCTGGAGAAGATGTTATGCGGTAATGCGGCGATCGTGGCGTCGCTCGGGGCTCCGGCGTCGCCGAAGACCATCGATACTGCGATCACGCCGAGGACGGCCGAAATCGCAGCCAGCGTCCAGATGGCGCGCCGCGGGCTCAACGAAGAGGAGTCCAGAATGCCGAAGTGCTCGGGAACCTCATCGTCCTTGCCCATCGCGTAGGTAACGCGGGCGCCGGTATTCATGCAGCTTAATGTCGTGCCGATCAGCGCCTGAAAAACGGTGAAGGCTTCGGCGAGCATGAAGTATTTACCGTGGCCCTGGCCCAGCAGCGCATCGCCGACGATGATCATCATGTCGCCGATCGGGGCCGCGGAACCGGCCGCGCTCTGCATGGTGTAGCCGGAGTTGAGAAAGTAATTGGCGGCAAAGTACTCGAACAGATAACAGAGCAGACCTTGTATCAGCAACGAGCTGATCACCGCGATGGGAATGTGTTTGGTGGGATTTTTCGCCTCGCCTCCCATCGAGGTCACCGACTCGAAACCGACCAGAATCAAAATCGCCACCGTGGCCTGGATGAACATCCAACTGAAATTGTGTACGCTCACGACCGAGGCGGCATTGGGATGGGTAAGGAAGTTGCCGCTGGCGTCCTTCGTCGGATAGGTGATCTGGAAGGGAACCGGCTTGCCGGCCGTATCCAGCAAGGGCATCGGCGCACCTGTCGAGTCGCGCAGAGTCGTGCCGTCCTTGGGATTGGTGGCGAATTGGTAGGTGTAAGTTGAAAGCGACTGCGAATCGTACTGGAAGCCGGTCGTGCCCGACGGGTGGCTGGAACGATAGCCCAGAGCCAGTACGCTAAAGACCACCAGCGCCGAAATCTGCACGATGTTGATGGCAAGATTGACCGCCGTGGAGGCGTTAGCGCCGCGGGAGGCGATCCAGGCCACGAAGAAGGAAAAGACAACGGCGATCAGCGCCATGAAGACCGGACCGGGATTGGAGCCGCTGAGGAAGCTCGGGTACAGGAAGCCGACGACGTAGCCGACGAAGATTCCCGTAGTCGCCACCATCACGCCGGGATAGACCCAGTAGTAAAGGTGCGAACCCCAACCAACGATGAACTTGGCGATGCGGGCATATTTGAAGCCCTTATCCGTAGAGAGCATCGCCTGCTCGGCATAGTAGTAACTGGAACCGGTGCCGGGGTAGAGTTTGGAGATCTCCGCGTATGCGACGGCGGTTGCCAGGCAAAGAATCAACGCGGCGAAGATACCGATCCACATGGCCGGCGCGGTGGACGGTTGACCGGCGACGCCAGAGGTGGACTGCATGTAAAAGGTGAGCCAGAGGAAGGCTCCGGGAGCGATCAGCGCCATCGCGTTACTGGTCAACCCGGTTAGGCCAAGTGTGGCCTGCATCTTAGGGGCTTTTTGTTCTGCCATGAACATTCTCCTGAGGGTTGCATTTCTTTGGGCTTCTTCCGGCGGGCGGCTGCCGGTAATAATGGTTTGGCTACGAATTCCTTATAATCCCTTGATGAAATGAGTCTATGTCCGCTTCAATGAGGACGGAATAAAGAAACGAATTTAACTGGATTGCTTCAGGAGTGGATGAATCTTCGGCGCTGCCCAGGCAGGCGCGCAGCGCGATTTAGCGCTTCATTGCAAAAAAATACTCTCGACTGAACGTTGTCAGTCGAGAGTAGAGACTATTGCCTATTCAGCCGCTTGATCTGCTGTATTGGCAGCGCGGCCGAATAGGCGCGACCGTTGAAACTCTGTTCTAGCGCTTGGGACCAAAGAAGGCGATGAACGCCACCGTCAGCGTGGATTGCTGATCGCTGGTCTGATTGGATAGCTTATGGAAGTAGTTTTCGCTCGAGAAGTCGCCGCGATACTCTGCTCGCATCAACAGACCTTCAGTCCACTTATATTCATAAGTCGCGGTGAACTCGTATAAGTGCTGGGCCGTTGCGGTCATAAAGCCGTTCGGGTCATTGTAGTATTCGAAGCGGCCGGTCAGCGCCTGCGTTCCGGTAACTTGGCCGTGCGCGGCGAAAGCGACGCCTTGCCAGTGATTCAGCTTCGTATCGCCGGCGGCCACCCCGTTTTGCACGTAGACGCCATCGCGGTTTTGACCATAGTCGTAGTTGATATAGGCATTGAACTTCGCCGTCGGCGTCAACAGTAGCGTTGTGTCGATCAAATTGCGTTGTCCATTGGTGGTGTTGGCGTTCTCCGGGCCGACATAGTAATTCAAATTCCACGTGTACTTAGGCTTCACATAGGCGCTGGTCAATCCGCCCGTGATGCCGCCGTTGCCTTTGGAGACATTGTTCCAGCCGTTGACCAAGTGCAAGCCGATCGTCTCCGTTTTGCTGACAGGCATGGATGCGCGCGCGCCGAAGTGCCAGTAGGGAACTGCGTTCACGAAGAGCAGCGAGCGGGAATAATTCCAGTTATCTTTGGCTTCGATCACTTCGGCGCCGGCCGAGGTGGTGAATTTGCCGAAGTCCAGCTCGAAGCCCTTGCCCTTGGGCGGTTTCAGGCTCAAGAACGCCTGTTCGAGATAATTCAACTGGTCAGAAGATGTGGTGTTGGAAGGCGCCGCATTAATCAGGCTGTTGGTGCGGCCATAAATAAAATCAATGTGCACGCCGACCGGGTCTGGATCGTGATTCAAGGTCAGCTTGGCGGCGCTGAGCTCGAACTGATCGGTTTTGTCGTTGAAGTTGTAAAGCTGGTTGACCTGATCGTAGCCATCCTGAGTGTTCGGGCGGTTGGTGTTAAAGCTGTAATAGCCGTCGATGAAGCCGCTGAAGTCTATCGGACCTACGCTCCAAGTGGGCGCGGCGGCCGGCGCCGGCGCCGGCGTTTGTGCGGGTGCGGGTGCGGCGGCTGGCGTTTGTGCGGCTGGTGCTTGCGTAGCTGGCGTTTGTGCAGTGGCTAGGAGCGCAATGGACATCGAAGCTCCGGCGATCGATCTCAGTACGATTTTTACGCTGGGATGCATGGGCACATTTCCTCCAAGAAATTCGTGAGTAACACAAAGCAGATTCAATCCAATGGACGCGAGCACCCTTATATCGGGCCGCGTCGGCGTTGCGAAGATAAAGTGCTGCGCCTGTTCGTCAACAGGTGCACGGCACAGTCTGCAACGCGGTGATGATCACGGCGTCATGGCGTGTAATTCAAACTATTATTAGTAACGCAAACTTTGCATAAAGAAAATATGAGGAAGCAGAAAAGATTTTATATGCAGAACCAAATCGTAAGTCGAGTCCCTTTTCAGGAGGCTATTCGTCATGTAATTGCGTCGGGCGCGCTCCAGTTATGACCGCCCCAAATGAGCGTGTATTAAAGAAACTGATACACTGAACTTTTCCTGGCACAGCTTCTGCTGCGCGGAGCCAGTTTCCGCATTTAGTCTTTTGCTGCGGAGAGGCCGCCGGCGCTTTGGCGTGGGCGGGTTACGTCGCTCCTGCGCCTGCGGGAGCGGAAAGTGAGTGCGGGTTTGTCTCGGAGTTTCTTCGCGCATTCGATTTTCATGCCCAGACGCCGCTACGGCTCGGGTAGAGGCGTGCTGCTGTTTACGCTGGAGTGCGCGCTGGGCGTTTTGGCTGAAATCGCCGTGGCCACGCTGGCGCACTGGTTCAGTTGGCTGCTGCCGGTGGCCGTGCTGCTTTACCTGCTGGTTGTCGTTCCCATCTCCTTGTTGTGCGGATTCTGGCAGGCCGCCGTGGTTTCTCTGTCGGCGGTGCTGGCGCATAGTTGGTTCAGCGTGCGGCATCCGGAACTGGCTGATGCCGTCGATCCGGCCAATTCCATCACTCTGCTGGTTTTTGTGCTGGTGGCGCTGATCGTCAGCCGGCTCTCGGCGCGCGTTACCGCGCAGGCGCGCGAGGCCGAATCGCGCGGCGGGCAGATGGAAGACCTTTACGAATTTACGCGACGAACGCTGCAGATGGATCTGCATACCGAGCCCGGCGCGCAACTGGTCGAACTGGTGCACGAAATCTTCAACCTGGAAGCCGTGGCCATCTTCGACGCCGATCTGCACGATGTCTATCAGGCGGGTTTCTGGCGCGACGATCCGCAGGAGATGGCGCAGAACGTCTACTACTTCGAAACTTCCGACGACGACGAGGAAACCGGAATCGGCCGTCGCGTGGTGCGCCTGGGCATGGTCCCGGTCGGCAGTCTGGTGGTGCGCGGCGACACCAGCCCGCTGGTCAACAACGCCATCGCCTCGCTGATCGCCGTCACCTTTGACCGTTACCGCGCCTTCGCCAATGAAAGCCGCATTGAGACCGAGCGCCGTACCGAGCAGTTGCGCGCCACCGTGCTCGACAGCCTGGCCCACGCCTATAAAACCCCTCTCACGGCGATTCGCGCGGCCTCCACCGGACTGGCCGAGATGGGCCGACTTTCGCCCGGACAAGCGGACCTGGTGGCGCTCATCGACGAGCAGACCGGCCTGTTGAGCGAGTTGACGACGCGCTTGCTGACCACCGCGCGCCTTGATGCCGAAGAGGTCTCCATTCACGTCGAACGCATCAGTCTGGGAACGCTGATCGAAGAGGTGTTGGCGGGGCTTAAGGAGCGGCTGGCCAGCATGAAGGTCTCCGTCGAAATCGACGACGAGGATCTCATACTCAATTGCGATTGCCGGCTGATGGTCATGCTGCTGACGCAGTACATCGACAATGCCTGCAAGTATTCGAATTTCGGCGCGACGGTTACTATCCGCGCCGCGGCGGCCGAAGCCGAGGTGATTTTTTCCGTGCACAGCTTCGGACCGGTGATCCCCATGGCCGATCGCGAGCGCATCTTCGACCGCTACTATCGCTCCGCCTCCTACGCCAACCGCGCGTCGGGCACGGGCATCGGACTTTCCGTGGCTAAGCGGGCCGCGCAGATTCACGGCGGCTACGTCTGGGTGACCAGCGAAGAAGAAGAAGGAACTACTTTTTTTGCCGCCATTCCGCTTATAACGGAGAAGGAGAGTAAGGAATGACCATGCAACCAGCGATTCGCATTCTTGTCGTGGACGACGAACCGGCCATCCGCAGGGCCTTGCGTCCGCCGCTTATCGAACTCGGATTCCAGGTCACCGAAGCCTCGCGTGGCGAAGAGGCGCTGCAGGCGCTGCACTTGGCCGTCTACGATGTCGTCCTGCTCGACATCAACATGCCCGGCATCGGCGGCATCGAAACTCTCAAGCGGATTCGCGCTCTTGCGCCGCGGCTGCCGGTGCTGATGCTGACCGTGCGCGACCAGGAAGAAGACAAAGTGCAGGCGCTCGATACGGGCGCGGACGATTATGTCACCAAGCCTTTCAGCACGCGCGAGCTGATCGCCCGCATTCGCACGGCCGTGCGCCGTATGCGCGCTCCTTCCCGGCCCGAGGACGCCAAAATCGAGATTGGTGAAATTCTTCTCGATCCGGTCAAGCGCGTCGTGACCAAGCGCGGCGCGGCGCTGCACCTGACGCGCAAGGAATTCGATATTTTGTTTTGCCTGATGAGCCGCGCCGGACGCGTAGTGACCTACGCCAAGTTGCTTACCGCCGTCTGGGGCGCCGAGTGCCGCGAAGAGGTTGAGTATCTGCGTACTTTCGTCCGGCAGTTGCGCAAAAAAATCGAAGACGATCCTTCGCATCCCGCGTACTTGTTAACCGACGTCTACGTCGGCTATCGTTTCGCCGATGCGCAGTTGTTTCAGGATGAACCTGCCGGTGGCGTTGAAGCCGCGCCCGCCGCGCCGCCCGAAGAGGGGCATTCGTAACTGCGCACTGAAGCCCATACGAAAAAATCTTTCATTCCGCGCGAAGTTTGCCTCGCATGACGCGGCAAACTTCGCAATTGTTTTTCAATAGGAAGATCTGCTTATTCTTCGTAATGCAGCAGGCTGAAAACGTCGTACCCAGGAAAACGGTTGCGACCTTTCAGAAAATCCAGCTCCACGGCAAAGGCCAGTCCGGCGATCTGGCCGCCCAGAGACTTGACCAGCTTGACCGTGGCTTCCATCGTGCCGCCGGTGGCCAGCAGGTCGTCGACCAGTACGACATTCTGTCCCGGCGTAATCGCGTCTTTGTGAATCTCCAGCGTGTCGGTGCCATACTCCAGATCGTAGGTGACTCGCGCCACCTCGGCCGGCAGCTTGTGCGGCTTGCGCACCGGAACAAAGCCGGCATTGAGCCGGTAGGCCAGCGCCGGACCGAAGATAAAGCCACGCGCCTCGATGCCCAGTACCAGATCGATCTTGCGCTCGATGTAATGGGAGGCCAGTGCGTCGATCATCTGCGCAAACCCTGTCCGGTCCTTCAGTAGCGTCGTGATGTCGTAAAAAAGAATTCCCGGCTTGGGGAAATCCGGTACGGTGCGAACCAGCTTCTTGAGAGATTCTATGTTGACAGGCTTTGTCGGTTCTGGCATTTCGGTGCAACGCTCCTGGTTACGGCCTTCGGTCGGCGCGGAATTGATTGCGGAAGGGAACAGCGAAAACGCGGTTCGGCTTCCGGCTCAATTATAAAGAAGGGGCCATACCGCGAGGATGTGTCCCGTTTCGGAACCTGATTTGCTCCAGTCTCATCATGGAATTCTGTCTGCATCTTTTCTCTCTTTCGCCCTCAAGCCTCCCGCAAATTGTTTCACTCTAATGATGGCCGGGAGCACATCTTAGTTCCGAGAAGGTGCGGCTCAGCGGAATCTTATGCGAAGGGAAACCACTCATGCAGATTTCCAGTTTGCAAAGCAGCTCGTTATTTTCAGACCTTTCGGCGCCTTCGACCGCCGTGTCCTCTTCGACCATGTCGGCCTCCAGTCTCCCCTCATCGAGTAGCGGAAACGACTTTGACTCCGCGCTTTCCAGCCTCATGTCGGCGATCAAATCTGGAGATACCCCATCGGCGCAAACCGCCTTATCCAAGGTCGAAAGTGCATCGCCGGGCAGCGCCGATTCCAGCAGCCCATTGGGTCAGTTCCTGTCGAGCGTTTCTACGGCGCTATCGAACGACGATGTCTCTTCGGCGCAGACCGCTCTCGCTACGCTGGAAAACAGCAGTTCATCAATCACTTCGGCGGCCAGTAATGCTTCCAGTTCTCTATTTGACGACTCTTCTTCGAGCAACTCAACAATTAGCACGCTGGGCCAAGAAGTGATGAGCCTGTTCAGCGCCATCGGTTCCGGCAATACATCCGATGCGCAGTCGGCTTATGCCGCAATTACAAGCCTGCTGAGCGACTCCGACGATTCCTCGTCGCTGCTCTCCGATAGCTCATCAAATACCGCGTCGAGCGGTTCGAGTACGAACTCCTTCGAGACCCTGCTCGCGAATATCGGTACGGCGCTTGATTCGGGAAACGTCAACTCGGCGCAAAGCACAATTGAGATTTTTCTGAACAGCAGTTCTTCAGAGCCGCTTATCGGTTCGTCGGACTAGAGCCTTTTTACCCATAGCGTATCGGATTCAGGATCGCCGAGTTGGCGCGAACATCCGTGAGCGGTAAGCTTCAGCACGATTCGGCACTCTACAGAATTGGTAAAAATGCTCTAAGAGGGCGAAAAACGCGAAACCGCATTTTTCGCTGCGCCGGAAAAGCTCTGCCCACGAGACGGAAGAATCTCTATTCTTGCGCTTGAGCGTGCGCACAAGTTAAAACTCCCTATTCCGCGTCGGCGCGGCTGTCGCCGTGGCGCTTTGCGTTCCTGGTGATTATAAAGAAGCTGACAGACGGCGAGATGCTGTTTCGTTTTGGAATTTACTTATTTTTGCGTCTCATCACGGAACATACCTCAATTTTTTTCTAAGAGAGCCCTCAAGTTTTTTCAACTTACACTTATTGTGGTGATAAAGGGCTCATCTTATGTACGTAGGAGGTGGGGCTCAAGAAAACCTCATACTGAAGGGGGATAATGTTATGCAGATTTCCAGCTTGCAAAACACTTCGCTGTACTCTGATCTATCGGCATCAGCGACAGCGGAATCTTCGTCGACCTTTTTATCATCGAGCACTTCATCTAGCAGCGAAAATGTATTCGATGCTACTCTTTCTACTTTAATGTCGGCGATCCAGTCGGGCGATATCTGCTCGGCGCAAGCCTCTTTATCCGAGGTGAAGAAACTGATGCCGGCTGCGGCCGATTTCAGCAGTCCGTTGGGCACGTTTCTGTCGAGTACATCTACGGCGTTGTCGAAAGGCGACATTTCTTCGGCACAGAGCGCACTGACTACCCTGGAGAACAACCGTTCTTCGATCGCTTCTGCAGCCAGTGCGGCTTCCAGTTCGCTTTTATCCGACTCTTCCTCAAGCAGCACGACAATCAGCTCGCTCGGTCGGGAAGTGATGAGCCTGTTCAGCGCCATCGATTCCGGCGACACATCCAGCGCGCAGTCAGCTTACGATGCTGTCACAAGTCTGCTGGGGCCTTCCGACGATTCCTCTTCGCTTCTTTCCGATCGCTCATCGAACACCGCGTCGAGCAGTTTGAGTGCTAGTTCTTTCGAGACGCTGCTCTCAAGTATCGGTACGGCGCTTGATTCGGGAAACGTCAACTCGGCGCAAAACGCGATTGAAAGTTTCCTGTATAGCACCGCTTCCCCCGAAGCACTTCTCAGTTCGTCAATCTAGCGCATTTTTACCAATTCATTGATTCCATCAGGGGTTCCCATCTCTTGCTTATGCGTCATGGGAACCCTTGATGTTTGTAGCAAACTCCGCCCGTTTTTGGGCTTTAACTCTTGCGGCATTCTTGCGCGTAGCGCTCTTCTATTCCGCGCCGAAGATTCGCCGGAAGAATCCACCGATTCGGCTGAAAACTCCCGGCTTTTTCTGCGCCGGCGTGGTTGTCACCGTGGCGCTCTGCGTTACCGGCGTCATCGGCTGAGCCTGCTGGTTGCCGTTGTAGGTGAGCGCCCCAGAAGCAGATGCGCTGCCAGCGTTTGTCCTCGTCGCTCCTGGCGCCAAACCCTCGCTCTGCGCCAGCGGAAACTCATTCGACCCCGGTTTTACCGGCGGCGGACAGCCGCAGGGTTCCTTCTCGTTATCGACAATCTCGCGTAGGCTGCCGTGCTGCAGCATGACGTGCTGGCCAGCTTGTACGCGATAGCTGCCGCCCTCAAAGACGCTGGCCACCGTTACATTGGGCACAATGCCCTCGCCGTGGCTGGCTGCGTTGTCAATGCAGGTGTCTCCGCCGCTGCCCAACCGTACTTTAATCTCCGCCGAACCCGGTCCGTCGATCAGAAGGCGGAAGTACGGCGTCAGCAGCGTGTCGGAGCCGCGCTGGTTGGCAAAGCTGAGTTCAATCGCGCCGTGATCGAAGGCCATTAGCACTCCGGCCGGTTCACCCTCGTGCGCGCTCGCGCCGGCTGCAAGTTTCACCGTCGTAGAGGCGCAAACGCGCAAGATGCCGCGGCGGGGCAGCACCACCTCCGTCGTCCGCTCCCCGGAGCTGACGCTGCCGCTGGCGGCGATGATTGCTTTGCCGCCGCTCACCATCAGCGCGCCGGATACGGTTGCGGAACTGTTGTTGACGGGCACAATGGCGATGGGAGCGCCTGCTGGCGCGGCCAACTCGCCGGCGGCAGGAGTAGATTGCCCCTGCGCCCATGCGGCTGCCCATAGAAGACAAACCGCGGCAAAGACTCTGCCGGCGTTTCTTCTTGCGGCGTTGGCTCTGGCGGGCATCGGCTTCTACATTTCCAAAAAGTTGCGGATCATTTCGTGGCCGTGCTCAGTCAGCACGCTCTCGGGGTGGAACTGCACCCCCTCGATCGGCAGGCTGCGGTGGCGCAAACCCATGATGACCGAGCCCTTGCCGTCGGTCTCCGGCGTACGCGCCGTTACGATAAGATCGGCGGGCAGATTCTTTTCAGCCACGACCAGCGAGTGATAGCGCGTGCAGGTCAGCGGCGTGGGCAGGCCGGCAAAAATGCCCTTGCCGTCGTGCTCGACGAGGCTGGTTTTGCCGTGCATCAGTGATTTGGCGCGGACCACTTTGCCGCCGAAGGCCTCGCCGATGGCCTGATGGCCCAGGCAGACGCCCAGCATCGGCGTACGCTTGGGCAAGCTGGCCATGTGCCGGATCAGTGGAATCAGAATCCCGGCCTCGGCTGGCGTGCAGGGGCCCGGCGAAAGCAGAATCCGCTCCGGCCGCAGCTCCTCTACCTCTTTTGGCGTGATCTCGTCGTTGCGGCGCACAACAACCTCCGCGCCTAATTCGCCCAGGTACTGAACAAGGTTGTAGGTGAACGAGTCGTAGTTGTCTAAAACAAAGACCATGGTGATTTCCAGTGTAGCGCGTGGACCGGTCGCGCTTGGCTGCCAGCGCCTTGCATAGGCTCACGCGTATCTGCAAAACTGTGACTAGCTACCGATGATGGTTCTTCATTTTCTCGTTCAAGGCCGGGTGCAGGGCGTGGGTTTTCGCTGGTTCGTACAGCGCGAGGCCGGTGTGCGCGATTTGCGCGGCTGGGTGCGTAACACCGAAGAGGGCGACGTTGAAGTGGTCGCCGCTGGCCGTCCCGAGGTGTTGGACCAGTTCCGCTCCAGCCTCAACCGTGGCCCCCGCGGCTCTCGCGTCGATCGCGTCGTCGAGCGCATCCTCGACGAGCGAGAAGCCGATGAGCTCAGCTCCTTCCGCATCGACGGCGCCTGGTAGACGAACAGGAAACAGTCATTAGGGCCTGTTGACGTTCAACGGATAGTTCGTGCTGCCCACCCCACTGGCGCTCCCGCATTGGGTCGCCCCTTCCTGGCAGGAATAAGCATCTGTTCGCGAACCGGACCGTCCGGCAACTTGGTTGTGAGCGACAGCAAGTAGCTGCCCGCGCGCGTGATCGAATCCTCACGGACGCGCTGATGGTCGTGCCAGTCCTGATAACTGCACCCGTAAGCATCTCCCGGTTCTGCCCTTTCAATTAATGGGATGATCCGCCACCTCTATCTCAGCACTGGTGAGGTATCCACAAGTCCGGCGGAGGGCACCGTAGTTGTCAGCGCAGATTCGGTCTCAAGCGAAGTACTTTGCCGGGCGGCCGACGGGGCAGTGAACTGGTGTTATGGAAGCGGCTATGCAGACGAGGTTGAAGTCAAACAGCAATCAGGAGTGGATCGAACGGGAATCCGCAGTTCGTAGTTGCGGCGAATGCAACGGCAGGCAGCGCAATTCTGTAAGGAAATCAGCACCATAGTTCATTTCTCTCGTTTAATCCGGTATGGGGCTCCTATACTGAACACGCTGGCGGAATGCCTGCAAAGACAGGAGATCTTATGTCGAACGAATCCAAGTGCCCATTTTCGGGAGGCATGATCAACCACACCACGGCAGGCGCCAAGGGCAATCAGAACTGGTGGCCCGACCAGTTGAACCTCAACATCCTCCATCAGCATTCTTCCCTCTCCAATCCCATGGAGAAGGATTTCGACTACCGCAAGGAGTTTAAGAGTCTCAATCTCGACGCCGTCGTCAAGGATCTCAAGGCTCTGATGACGGATTCACAAGAGTGGTGGCCAGCGGACTTCGGCAACTACGGCCCGTTTTTCATTCGCATGGCCTGGCACAGCGCCGGCACTTATCGTATTGCCGACGGCCGCGGCGGCGCAGGCAGAGGCCAGCAGCGTTTTTCGCCTCTGAACAGTTGGCCTGACAACGTCAGCCTTGACAAGGCGCGCCGTCTTCTGTGGCCCATCAAGCAGAAATATGGCAGAAAGATTTCCTGGGCCGACCTGATCATTCTCGCCGGCACTGTAGCGCTCGAATCGATGGGGCTGAAAACTTTCGGCTTCGCCGGCGGACGCGAGGATGTGTGGGAACCGGACCAGGACGTTGACTGGGGCATGGAAAAGACCTGGCTGGCACACCGCACTCCCGAGCAGCTTCAGGACACGAAGGCCGCTCTCGGGGCTACTGAGATGGGCCTGATCTATGTCAATCCCGAGGGGCCGGAGCGCAATCACGATCCGATCGCCGCGGCGCCGTTCATCCGCGAGACCTTCGGACGCATGGCGATGAACGACGAAGAAACCGTGGCGCTGATTGCCGGCGGCCACACCTTAGGCAAGACGCACGGCGCTGCCGCCGCCACGCATATTGGTCCAGAGCCGGAGGCCGCTCCGATCGAGGCGCAGGGACTGGGCTGGAAAAACGACTACGGCACCGGCGTTGGCAAGGACGCTATGACCAGCGGACTCGAAGTCACCTGGACCACTACGCCGACCAAGTGGAGCAACGACTTCTTCGAGCACCTGTTCAAGTATGACTGGGAACTGACCGAGAGTCCGGCCGGCGCATATCAGTGGCAGCCGAAGGACAACGCGGGAGCCGGAATGGTGCCCGATGCCTTCGACAAGTCAAAGAAACACCAGCCCACCATGCTGACTACGGATCTGTCGTTGAAGTTCGATCCGGAGTACAAGAAGATCGCCTTGCGCTTCAAGGATCATCCGGATGAGTTTGCGGATGCCTTCGCCCGCGCGTGGTTCAAGCTGACGCACCGCGACATGGGACCGCGCTCCCGTTATCTGGGCACGCTGGTTCCGAAGGAAGAACTGATCTGGCAGGACCCGCTGCCCGCCATCGATCACGCTCTGGTTGATGACAGGGATGTTGAGGAGCTGAAGGCCAAGGTGCTGGCTTCTGGCCTCTCGATCTCTCAACTCGTCACCACCGCCTGGGCTTCGGCTTCCACCTTCCGCGGCGGCGACAAGCGCGGCGGCGCCAACGGCGCGCGCATCCGCTTGGCTCCGCAGAAAGACTGGGAGGTGAACCAGCCGGCGGAGTTGAAAACGGTTTTGGCCAAGCTCGAAGCTATCCAGAAGGAGTTCGACGCGGCGGCGAATGGCGGCAAAAAAATCTCCCTGGCCGATCTGATCGTTCTGGCCGGTTCGGCGGCCGTGGAAGCGGCGGCAAAAAAGGCTGGGCACAACGTGCAGGTTCCCTTCTCGCCGGGCCGCGCCGACGCGTCGCAGGAGCAGACCGATGTGGCGTCGTTCGCCGTGCTTGAACCGAAAGCGGAGGGCTTCCGCAACTACATTGTGAAGGGTGGCGAAAAATATGTCGCCAACCTGCTCGTCGACAAGGCGCAACTGCTAACTTTGACCGCTCCTGAAATGACGGTTCTCGTCGGCGGCCTGCGCATGCTGGGCGCGAACTATGGCCACACGCAGTACGGCGTCTTCACCAAGCGGCCTGAAACGCTGACCAACGACTTCTTCGTCAACCTGCTCAACATGGAGACGAAGTGGGATAAGTCCTCAACCGAAGGCATACTGGAAGGAAAAGACCGGAAGACGGGCGAGCCGAAGTGGACAGCCACCGTGGCCGATCTCATCTTCGGTTCGAACTCGCAGCTCCGCGCTCTCGCCGAGGTTTACGGCAGCAGCGATGGCGAAAAGACCTTTATCGAGGAGTTCGTGGCTGCCTGGGCCAAGGTGATGAACCTGGACCGCTTCGATCTTGCCTGATTGCGACTGGCAAGCCGGAAGAAGAAAGCACAGGACGTTCCAACCATCTGTTCATCTGTTCCGAATTCACGGGCAGGAGAGTTTTGACATCCTCCTACCGAACAAGGAGAACGGATGAACAGCCCTGCACCATATCGGGCACAGGGCGCGCACCGGTGTTGGTTGCACCGTCGATCTCTGCTTCGGAGCTGTCGTCCATCTTGAAGCGCGAAGAGATGCGCCCGTTTGCCGCGTGGAAAGCGGGATACAGGTTCTGGAACGTTCGACGATTCGGGTACCTGCAGCGTGTGCTCGAGAAGATCGCGGACCTGCCCATCACGCGCATCCACGAACTGCTGCCCTGGAACTTCGCCACATCTCAGACCGATCTCGGCTCATCTCAAGTGTCCACGTAAAAATACGTGGACACTTGAGATCTCCTTATCAGAGATGTCATATCGAGGCTATACGGCCTTCAGATGACGCATACGAGGTGAGCGACTGGAAAGCGAAAGGGCCGTGAGCCGTAGCGTTCATCTCATTGCTGGGCTGTTTACTAAAGTGATAGCGGAGGAATCGTGGATTCTCGAATGCGTAGTTCGGCGCTCATTCTGATGATGCCTTCTTCACTGTTATTTTCGCTCGTAGTTTTGGTTATCTTATTTAAGAGGGCTTCAGCCGCTCGCCTGCCGAGTTCATAGCTTGGCTGCGCGATACAAGTGAGCTTTGGAGAGAACATCGTAGCCCAACTGAATCCTTCCATGCCAACCACAAAATCATCAAAACCAAGGACACTTACTCGTTGCGGGCAATGAACTCCAGTTTCTGCAAGTGCCCGCATGAGACCAAGTGTCATTTCGTAATTATGAGAGAAAATTGCAGTCGGAGGAGAGGAGAGTCTCATCAATTCGAGACCACATTCCCATCCGCCCTTCATGTTGAAGTTGCCGCGCTTGAAGTATCCCTGACGAACAACCAAACCAGATTCGTTCAATGCGCTGCGAAACCCTTCCACACGTTCGTCAGAAGTTGATATTCCAGGCGTACCCGCGATAGCCGCAATCCTACGATGACCAAGGCTAATAAGGTAATTCGTCGCATCGAAACTTGCTTTGGCATTATCTGTGACAACCGCCGTGCCTGTATACCCAGGAGTGAAACGGTCAAAAAGTACCAATGGAAAGTGTCGTGTAAAAAGCCTGTGGTAGGCGAAATGATCATTTGCCGTTGCGAGAAGGACTCCATCTACTCGCTGTGAGACAAGAACCGAAATTTGGTTCTTTTCCTGATCGATATCCCCTCTCGAATTCGAAATTAAGATCGAATAGCCTGCCTGGGAAATAATATCTTCAACACCGCGCAGTATTTCCGCATAATGAGGACTCGCAAATTGTGGCATGACGATCCCCACGATGTGCGATTTCTGCATCCGAAGGCTACGTGCCAAAAAATCGGGCTGGTAGTTCAATGCCTCAATCGCGCGGCGCACTTGCTGGGTCAATTTTTCGCTGACTGCGGGTTTTCCATTGATGACGGCTGAAACAGTCGCGACAGAAACCCCCGCCAGCCTGCTCACATCCTTGATTGTTGTGCGCCCCTGAGTTATTCCTTTTGTCATATCGAATCGATTTTATCCAATGTGCCAGCTAGTCTAGTGCTTCTCGGGAGGTTCCTCTATCGCGAAGGTAACCGCAGGCAAAGAGTAAGATTCACTTTTGTCGCCAAGAGCGCGGGCTTCACTATTCATTCCAGCAGGAAAATCAGTGAGCTGAGCAAGACGTGACCAAGTATTGAAGGCATAATATGCCAACTAGCTGGTATTTGCCAAATCGATTAGAAACTATAGACAAACTCCACCCCTCGGAGCAGGAGGGAGGCCGAGGGGCGGAGGCGGCAGGATGCAACTGGCGTTAAATTACCATGTTTTTACTGCAACAACGTGTGAAGGTGAAGCGGAGCCATCGATTACGTCAGATTCAATCACTACCTCTAGGTTTTTCGCCTGCCAACCATTTGGAAAAGTTCGAAGTGCGGCTTCAAATTCCTTTTGATCTGAAACAAATTTTCCAGTTGCCTCGGTTCCGACCATGCCGGTACCAGCCACGATCACAAGAAATTGTCCTGTCTTGGAATTCAGCACACGTGCCACGATAGCAAAGTCCTTTGTTCCCCGCTTGTCCCCTTCCATCCGCCAGACTCTTCCCTGTCCGCTTCTCTCTACAATCGTTCCATCTTGTTCGCGGAAGCTAAAAGGCAGTTCGTTGGCCACGTGCATTGTCCAGGGATTATTAAATGCTCCAATCAAAACGGCGGGAGCGTTCCGAAGATCTTCGTAGGTAAAGTCGTTTCCGATTCGGACTTGGCTCGGTTTGTGAATCTGTGCGAAAAACGTCGACAAATTTGTGGCCACGTAAGCATCATCTTTGTTGACGGAGTAGTCGACGAGAGCCGTAAGATCCTTCCATTTCAGCGGAGTGTTGGGATCAAGCTGAAGCGGCGTGCTGCTCCGCGCAACCGATGAATCGTACATTCCCGGATGTGCTTGGCTAGGTTTGATATAGAGAGCTGAATTGACGGCATAACTCACCGGGGTAGCGAGGCAAATCAGCACGGGCTGTCCACTTGTGAACACGGGCGCCCAGAATTCCTCTAACGGAGATTTTTGTCGAGCGTGCCACTGTATTATGACGATCACCGCAACTCCGAGGATGGACAAAACAGCTGCAGCCACCCATATTCTCCTAGCTTGACGCTTTGACTGCGGAGCATCCACCTCTAGGGCTGAAGTTTCGACTGGAGCAAGAGGCGCTGAGGGGACAAGATGCTGCCACTGAAATTTTGGGATATATGTGCCGACGGGAATGTCGATCCGAACTTCGGGTACGTGTTCTTCTTCAGCATAATACTGCGCCAGCCGTCGCCGGACGTCAGCAGCTTTTACTCGAACAATCGGGTCATCGCTTGTGACATAAGTAGGAGAGCGATGGAACAAATTTACTCCGATCGAACGCTCCTTGAGAAGATCGTTATGACCACCCAGGCCATGTTCGACCACATAGGAAAGGAATTCCTTTGCCCGCGTGCTGTTGCAGAATGCGTGGCTGTCTTCAATGCGCTTCAGATGTTTAAGAATCGTGGCGCTCGGATTCTCGTCAGAATGAGAAAACTGTGCTGAGTCGGGCTTCGATTCTTGAGTTTCCATTTTCCTTGCACCTCTCTAGAATGCGTGCGTTTATGATCCTGTTGCTACCGGGCGGCGGTATCAGTGCCTGAACAATACGCTAGATCGAATTAGAAGTGTCCGCAAGATTCTTATGAGATATCGTTCGTTCGGGACAACTTTTTCATCTAACTTCGCCAAAGTGTCGAACCTGCCAAGAGTTGCACATAAGCCCCTAGTAAAACGATTATGTTGAATGCGGAATTAATTATGACACAGGTATGTAACGCAGGTATAGGCTAATTCTAGAAATATATTTATTATCATGTGTTTACTGCAATAATTTGCGCGCGATACAGGAAACAATCCGTTAAATACCTAGACTGTTCTAATCGTTTCGACTAGAAGGCAGTGTCAGAAGTCCGGGAGCATATTTTTCGCGCTCAAATTTCGAATATGCGATGGCAAAGGAGTAATCGCCGTGCTTGAGGGCGAGACGTGGATTGTCTGCGGGCTTAAAAGAAGGCTGAATATGCGCCCGGATAGCAATGCTAACCATCCTTGGTCAATGTGACCTGCGGGTCATTAAGAACCGAAGTTGGGGTGCAAAACGACTTGTAAGGAGGTAGAAAAAATGCAGTGCATACGCAAAAAAATCGCTTGGGCATTTCGATGCCTGGTCGTATTCTTGCTGTTCGTTGGTGTCTCCTGGTCTCAGGCGACACAACAATTTACAGGACGTGTCCTCGACGCTACTGGAGCTGTTGTCCCGGGGGCTCAAGTCATCGTTCACAACCAGGCAACTGGCGTGGATGTGAAAACGATTACGACTAGTGGCGGAGACTATACAGTTCCCTATCTGATTCCTGGGATCTACGACATCGCGGTGTCGAAAGAAGGGTTCAGGGCAGAAAAGAAGACGGGCATTCTGCTCAATGTATCCCAAACCTCAACCATCGACTTTCAACTCAATGTGGGAACGGCAACCGAAGTTGTCACCGTGGACGCAAGCGCCTCGCAAATCGAACTCTCCAAGTCCGATCGCGGTGAAGTCATTGATAGCGAGCGTGTTGCGGAAATGCCTCTCGACGGGCGCAATCCGTTTGGCCTTGTTTCGCAAAGCGCTGGCGTGCATGATTTCTCCAGCTCGCAATATCCACGCCCCTATGACAACGTAACCGGAAACCAATACGTAAATGGTTCACCGCAGGTAAGCCAGACTAATATCGACGGCCTGGGCAACGATGCCTCCGATCTTGGCAGAACGGCTTTTACTCCGTCTGTCGATGTCGTCCAGGAATTCAAGCTCATTCTGAACGCCTACGATGCCTCCTATGGGCACTCGGGTGGTTCGTCCATGGACGTCGCCTTGAAGTCCGGCGGCAACCAGTTCCATGGTGTTGCTGACTACTATATGCGCCGTAGCTGGCTCGACGCGTATGACTGGCAATCCACCTATAACAATTCTTCGAATCCGTCCAAGCCGCCGCATAAACGCGATCAATTTAGCTTCGAGTTGGAAGGACCTGTTGTCATTCCACACTTCTACAACGGTAAGAACAAGCTGTTCGTCGTGGCTAGCTACGAGGAAATGAAAGATATCTTGCCCAATCCTTCGTATAATACGTACTCCATGCCGAATACGGACTGGCTCACGGGCGACTTCAGCACGGCGACCTACTGGAACACCACAACCAACAGTCTTCAGCCGCTAACCATTTACGATCCGCTTACTCCGCTGCAGACAGTTGTCGATCCCCTCGATGGCAAGACAAAGCAGGCGCACTCGGCATTCGCGGGCAACAAGATTCCGAGTAAGCGAATCGATCCGGTAGCTGCGAATATCGTCTCGTACTACAGTTATTTCAAGGCGAACGTCGATCCGGGAGCTGGTTACGCACCGTATGCCAACAACTATCAAAACCTTCAGGTAGAGCACGACCTGTGGCGCAATGCCATGTTCAAGGTCGACTACAACCTGAGCGATAGAGACAAGTTCTCTTTCCGTTGGGCCGGTCAAGGGCGCTGGATTTCCGCCAACTGGAATACCGGCGCGCCCAACGACGATCCTGCACAATCGAACGGCTCAGGTGCTGCTCCGCAGACGGAAACCGGAACGGCGCAGTGGACACACATTGTCAATTCGAATCTAGTGACCAACATAGGTGTCTCCCTGATGACATACAACAACAAGCAAAACGAAGGTATGACGACCTCCAACAACATTGTGGAAGCCCTCGGTTTTGCTTCTAGCTACTACAGTCAACTAGGAAACAATCACCATTTTCCCTATATTGCTCTAAGTGGCCTGCCAAATTCGGCGAGCTATGTCGATTTCGGTGCAAATTGGCTGGGTTATTCCGGTGACCGGCACTCGCTCGACTTCCTCCCGACAGTTACCTACAACCACGGAGTGCATACCATCCGTGCCGGTGTCAACATCGATTTCTTCCAGTGGCTGAACCCGGTAGGCGGCAATGCCGACAACTACCACTTCGACACAAATTTCTCGCAACATTACTACAACTCGTCAGATGCGCCAGGGTACTCCAGCGGTTTGTCCATAGCCTCACTGCTGCTCGGATATCCTAACTACGGCAGCGTAAACGCGAATATCCACCAATTCTGGTCCCAGCACTACTTTGCACCATGGGTCCAGGATGATTGGAAGCTGACAAAGAAGCTGACCCTGAATCTTGGCCTTCGCTGGGACTTCCTCACTGCGGAGACGGAGCGCCACAATAAAGCAACTGGATACTTCGATACTACGGTGCTGAATCCTGTTTCCGACCAGATACCAACCGGAACCACGGCATTGGGTTCGGCCACCAAACTGCAAGGCGGCCTTACATATGCCGGTGTGAATAATGTGCGAAGAGGGGCTTATGCAACCAACATGTTGCACGTGCAGCCGCGCATCGGCTTTGCCTATGCGATCAACAGCAGGATGTCGCTCCGCGGTGGAATAGGTGAAACCTATATGACCGATCAAAGCACCAATAACGCGGACGGCTTTTCAGCCTCCACCTCGTACAACAATTCGCTCGACAATGGCATTACTCCTTACACATCGACAACCGGACAGGGGTTCAGCAACCCGATTCCAACAGTTCTTCAATCAACGGGTTCTTCCCGCGGTTATCTTGAGGACCTGGGTTCGTCGATTACCTACGTGAACCCGCAGTTCAATGTGCCATCACTCTGGTCCTACAGCCTGATCTACGAAGTTGCTATAACCAATCACGACGTGATCAGCGTCGGATATGTTGGCAACCGGGTTCCGAACAATTCGGTAAGTGACAACATCAACCATGTATCTGCCCAATGGAACGCGCAGTGCGACATTGAGCGGGGCGGAAACCGTCACATCTGCGACGACACTGCGACCGGATATGTTACAAATCCATTTCTAGGGGTCTCGGCCTTTTCCGGCACGGGATATTACACAAACTCCACCATCTCCAAAGGAACGCTTACCCGCCCCTATCCCGAGTTCACAGACATTACCAAGAACGGGGCTACAAACGATGGAAAGAGCTGGTATAACTCTCTCCAGGTCACAGCATCGCATCAGGTAAACAAGAGCTTGTCGTTGCACGGCAGCTATACGCACGCAAAGTCCGAGACCTCCGGAGGCTGGCTTGATACTGTCAACCGTGTCTGGGCGCGGCAGGTTAGCACGGGCAATGATGTAAATCACTCGATCACGTTTTCTGGAGTTGGTTACTTGCCTTTCGGCAGGGGCCGCCTTCTGCTGCCCAACGCGAATACGCTGGTTGACGAGATTGTGAACGGCTGGGAGATCAGCCCGCTCTTCTCGTACTACAGTGGATTCGCATGGCGTCCCACGGATTCCGGCGGATCTGGCGGAATATACGACAGCGCAGGCAACTGGGAAATGGCGTCGACAGGCGCGGCAATCAACACCTCAATGGGAGTGAACCACACCATTCTTCCCGCCGACGGCAACCACAAGGACAAAAGGCTGCGTGGCGTTACTCCGTGCGTCGGTTACAAGGACGTTGACACAGGTTCGATCATCGCTAGTCCTGCCGCTACAGCAGCAGGATGTTCCAGCATTCAGTTTGTAAGAATGCCCACAAGCGGATATTCCGTGGGAAGGACCAACATCGATTTTGGCGTGCGTGAACCCGGCGCATACAAGTTCGATATGGCCGTCTCCAAGAACTTTAAGATTCCAGTTGCGTCGAAGGTCTATCTGTCGAATAGCACGAACCTCCAATTTCGTGCCGACATGCTGAATGCCTTCAACCATGCAAATTGGGATGAAGGCTACAACAACGACCCAACCAGTATCGATTTCGGAACGATTGGAAAAGGCCCGAGTGGTCCTACCAACACGCCTCGGTATCTGCAGTTATCGGCTCGGTTGAGTTGGTAATCAGGCGGCCCGCCGCTTCTATGCAAAAGCGGCGGGTCACCATTTACTCTGATGCAGGACATCTCCCTAGCCGATTGCAGCGAAGGGTACTAAAGAATATGCACAATGCAGTTCATCAACGAATTTCACCAATCATTCTTAGTGCGGTAGTGACTCTTTGTACTTTACCGGCAGCTGCAGAAACGAACAAGACACATATACAAGTCCATCGCACAGGATACTACGCAAAGGATGCATACACGGTCTATTTGGAAATGGGCTCGCCCAAGAAACTTACCTCGGTGCAGATCAAACACTTGAACGGTCTTACTAAGGACATCCCCGAAACAGACAAAGTTGTACGGAGCGGACCTGCGGGTACAGTTGAGTACACATTTCCGATAAACAGCAATGACACGGTGCTTGTGACACTCTAGCCAGCTTCTTAACGGCGACTGAGCAGTGTAGAAGCCACACAGCCTACCAAGAATATTTCCAAAGGGAGCATATGTTCATGAACCGCCTTGCGTTCATTTGTTTGATTATTATCGGTCTATTGAATCCCGTTTGTGTAGCGCAGGAAAATTCGATGCATACGAACTGGCCAGGTCCAGGACAACTTTTCGTGGGAACCTGTTATCAGCCGATCGATCGTAAGCCCGAGGAGATCGATCATGATATTGCCATCATGAAACATGCCGGGTTCAATGTTGTACGCATTGGAGATCTTTCCTGGGATTCCTTTGAACCGTCGCATGGAAAGTTTAACTTTGAATGGTGGGACGAAGTCGTGGCTAAGATGCATGCGAATGGGATCAGGGTAATTCTGGATATCCCCGGTTCCCCTGCTCCGATCTGGTTGCATCGCATGTATCCAGGTGTGGATGTGGTCACGCAGAATGGCACGCGTCTCCCCGCGGCGGAACGCTACATGGACGACATTAGCGATCCAAATTACGCGCACGAAGTTAAGGCCCTAGCCGAGGCAATGACAAAACACTATGCACATAACCCGGCAATACTGGCCATTGGCTATAACAATGAAATTGGCAATGGTTATATCTCCTATTCGGCAGAGGACAGGAAGCGGTTTATTGCCTGGCTCGAAAAAAAATATGGAACGGTCGAAGAACTCAACAAAGTCTGGGCGACCCAGAGATGGTCTCGCAGATTGAACAGCTTCGAGGATGTCGATTTGCCGCTGGCAAACGGTCCCGGACCTTCGGAGCGTTATTTGGACCTTCATCGCTTCTGGTCCGACGTTTCGGTAGAGCGGCTGCGGGAACTTGATGCCATTCGCCGCCGCAATATGCCCGACATTCCATCGATCTCAAACCTCTGGGATTACGCGCCCAGGCGGGGTTTCGATTATCTCGGTACCTATAAGTCATATGTCTCATACGGAGCGGAAGGCTTTTATCCAAACGACCCGGCAAGTGGTGCGTTTCAGGCCACGATGACAAAGGGCGACCTATCTACCCCCATGTGGTTCAATGAATTTACTGCAGGTGGCGGAGGATGGTATGGCACGCCTGGGCGTAGCCGCATGTATGCGCACCTTGGACTCATGATCGGCGCACAGGGCATTCTTGCGTGGACGTTCAACAGCCATCAGGGAGGAGAGGAACAGGCTATCTTTGGGTTACTTGACCACGATAACACTCCCTCATGGAAGGTAAATGAATTCGCGCAAATTGCTTCTGACTATAAACTGCTTTCTAAGTATGGATTTCCACGGTATACCCATCCGCAAGTCGCCATTGCTTATTCTTTTGATTCGTTCATCGATTCGCAACCGAACGGCCCTTCCAATACGACACTTCAGTATTTCAAGCCCTCGTATACCGAACAGGTAGAGAACGCCTTCGAGCCCTTGTTTAGTGCCAATATCGATGCAGCGGTCATCAACATCGGGCATGACAGTCTTGCTCCGTACAAGCTTGTCGTCGTGCCTGCCGACTATGTAATGGATGCCGCCAGCGCGAAGGCCATACGTGATTTTGTTGGTGCTGGCGGTACTGTTCTGATGACGGCATTCTCGGCAAAGGTCAATGAACACGGGCAGTGGTTTAATACTCCTCTTCCTGGCAGATTGAGCGATGTTTTCGGGTTACGCACCGCACAATTTTACGAACCAAAGAATCTGCCGGAATTTGTATTCGAAGGCAAAACAGCAAAGGCCAGTATCCGATACTACGAGGTTCTAGAACCAGGAACAGCAAGTACGCTTGCGAAATTTTCAAATCTTCCGGGGCAACCACCTGCTGTAACTGTGAACAAATATGGTAAAGGGCAGGCTCTTTACCTCGCAGCACCAGCGCAGCCCTCGCTGATAGATCCAATTCTCCGGAGTCTTTATGGATCGCTGGGAATTGAGCAAGGTCCACTTACTCCCGAAGGTGTTTATGCACGAGTGGTTGACGGCCGCACTATCTATGTGAATACGACCGAGCAGCAGAAGAAAATCCCGATTGAAGGGACGAAAAGTGGAATTATTAGTCACCGTACCTATTACGGCAATGTAATTCTCGACCCCTACGAAGCGGATCTGATTCAGTAATAAATCGGCTTAGCGCCGTTTTTCATGTAATAGGAGATGGCAACGACGTAAACGGACTGTTTCAGCTAGGCACGACACAGTTCAGCTAATACTGCTTTTCCGCAATCGCGGCGCAAAAAGGTTAAGGACACAATGAAGTCTTCAAGTACAACAATATTGGTTACCTTTTCGACAGTACTTTTGGCATTTCAAGCATTGGTTTACGGACAAACTTCCGCGAATTCAGCGGTTAATTTGCCTGCTCCGATTGGTTATTCCGCACAACAACATATTTTGGATGGCGACTCTCAAGCCATAATTGCGGAAAAGTCAGCAATGGTTTTACCGCGCCCTAATCAGACGGCTTGGATGCGGTTGGAGCGAACGCTCTTTATCCATTTTGGTCCGAACACGTTCAGAGGCGTCGAATGGGGCGATGGTCGTGAGGATCCGTCCATATTCAATCCCACGGAACTTGATGCCGATCAATGGATGCACGCCGTCAAGGATGCGGGTGGCAAAATGGTGGTCCTTGTCTGTAAGCATCATGACGGGTTTAATCTGTGGCCTACCCGCTATTCAGACCACTCAGTTGCTGCCAGTCCTTGGCGTGAAGGTAAGGGTAACATGGTTCGTGAGGTTGCTAATGCTGCGCGAAAATATGGCATTGAATTAGGTGTCTATCTGTCGCCAGCAGATCTTTACCAATTGCGGACCAATCCCAAGAATCCAAATGGTTACTACGGGAATGGGAGCGAAATACTGCGTTCGGTAATTCCAACTGCCCCGAACAGCTTTAAAAATAACCCGTCTCAGGGACGGAAATTAGCCGCCGGCTTTAAAAGTTACACGTACGATGTCGACGATTACAACCGTTATTTTCTGAATGAGCTCTACGAATTGCTGACCGAATACGGACCAATTCGAGAAGTCTGGTTCGACGGCGCAAATCCAGATCCAAGCGTTTCTGAGGCGTACGACTACGGTGCTTGGTACGATTTGATTCGTAAATTACAGCCGCAAGCAATTATCTTCGGAAAAGGACCCGATGCACGTTGGGTTGGCAATGAGGCCGGGATCGGCCGGACCACGGAATGGAGCGTCATTCCATTGCCAGTACCTCCCAATAACTTTAATTGGCCAGACATGACGAACGGTGATCTTGGCAGCCGTTCAAAGCTTACCCACGGTTCGTATCTATGGTGGTACCCGGCGGAAGTCAATGAACCGATTCTTTATGGTTGGTTTTGGAGCCATGAAAAGCACGTACGGACTGCCGCAGATCTAATCGACATATATTACACATCTGTCGGCAGAAATGGCAATATGCTGCTAAATCTCTCGCCAGATACACGTGGATTAATTCCCGACAATCAACTTGCATCTTTGCATGGGATGGCGCGTGTGGTCGATGAAACTTTTGCCCGAAACCTTGCGACAGGCGCAAAGCTTACGGCCGACAGTTCGAATCGAGCGAACGCACCAGCTAGCGCTCTTGATGGGAATCTCGATACTTGGTGGGAAGCTGCTCCGGGGCAGAGGACTGCCACTTTCACGTTGAAGATGCCTGCCGCTATAACGTTTGATGTTATTTCATTGCAGGAGGCGGTGGATCATCGCGGCCAGCGCATCGAATCCTTCGCGATCGATGCTTGGGATGGCTTGAAGTGGAATAAGCTCGATGAGCAGACTACGGTCGGTCACAAGCGGCTGTTGCGGTGGAGCGCGCCAGTGATGACCGATCAAGTACGTATTCGCATTACTAGTTCACGTCTTGAACCGACTCTGGCTGAAGTCGGGCTTTTCAAGCAGGCCGAATTGGTTCAAGCTCCTGTCATTTCCGAGCGCGACGCCAATGGGTTGGTGACCATCAAGTGCACGAAAGGGCTTCCCGTAGCTTACACAATGGATGGTACGGCGCCGACCTCAAAATCTATCATGTACAGTTCGCCCATCGCTCTTCCACGTGGTGGCCAGATACAGGCAGGCTGTGTGGCTCCAGATGGGCGACTCGGTATGGTCGCGTCAAAATACTTTGCCGGCCTAGCTCCGATTGGCTGGAAGGTTGTGAGCATAGATAGTGAGCAAGCAGACAGCACCGCAGGAAATGCGATTGACGGGAGTCAAGCCACTATTTGGCAGACATGCTCAGATACAGCATTGCCTCACCAATTGACTGTCGATATGGGAAGATTGCAGCTGATTTCTGGATTTGTATATCTTCCGCGTCAAGACAGAAACCACGATGGCGTTGTTGATACTTATCGCTTTGAAACGAGCACGGATGGTCTTAATTGGATAACGAATGTGCCCCGAGGGCGCTTTTTGAATATCGGAAATAATCCCATGCTTCAGGAAGTTACCTTTATTCCTGTTGACGCAAAATTTTTCCGGTTTACAGCATTGAAAACACTTGGTCCCAATCATTGTTTTAGTATGGCAGAGGTTTCTGTTTTGGCAGCCAAAGATAGTGGACGGCGGTAATGATAGTTTCCATGAAGGTTGGTTTGCTACAAGCATTTAGCAGAACATCGAACTGATGTCGGTTTAGTACCTGAACCCGATGCAGTTTGTAATGGCGGTCAGTATTGTTGCGTTTAGCGAGTTTTTCTCGAAGCGACTTATCAATAGGATGTGCAGAATGATTTCGGTGCAAGGGAAGGATGAATGTGGCCATATGACGCTCGCTGAAGGAGAAAATATGTACTTGAATTATGTAACAATAGGCATTGATAGATCCTATTTCTCAATCCCTGTTTCTCAGATTATCAATGGATTCATGCACCAACTGAGGGTGGCTGGCAAGTCTACACGTTATGCTGGCTTGTTTTTCCTTACTGTCTTGATTGTGTCCCAGGCATGTGCCCAAACGGATTACCCGTTCCGCAATCCAGCATTAAGTGATGACGTGCGAATCGCCGATCTGTTAAACCGCTTGACCCTTGATGAAAAGGTCAAGCTCATGGATGGTCATCCTAAGATTCCGCGTCTCCATCTTGTATTTTCTGACGAGGCTGAGGGCTTACACGGTCTTGCCCTAGGAGGTCCGGGGCGGTGGGGTCCGCGTGGTCGGCAACCATTGCCCACGACAATTTTTCCGCAAGAAAAAGGCTTAGGCGAAACCTGGGATACTGTGTTGATGAAGAAGATTGGTGCACTAGAAGGAGAAGAGGCGCGCTACTACTACCAAAATTCTGCATTCGATTTTGGCGGAATCGTAGTGCGCGCACCCAACACAGATCTCAGCCGCGATCCGCGATGGGGACGGACCGAGGAATCGATGGGGGAAGACCCTTACTTTGTCGGGACAATGTCGGTCGCTTATATTCAAGGGCTTCAAGGTCCCGATCCGAAACACTGGCAAGCAGCTTCGTTGATGAAACACTTTCTTGCCAATGAAAACGAGAACGGTCGTTCGTCTTCTTCGTCCAACTTTGACGAACGCCTTTTCCGTGAGTATTATTCCGTTCCATTTCGCATGGGGTTTGAGCAAGGTGGTTCAAGAGCAGTTATGGCAGCGTATAACTCCTGGAACGGAACGCCGATGATGATCAATCCGGTTCTGAAAGACGTTGTGATCAAGGAGTGGGACAATGACGGCCTTATATGCACCGATGGCGGCGCTCTCGGATTGCTCGTTACCGACCATAAGAGCTTTAACGATAAAGAACACGGCGCCGCGAACGCTGTCAAGGCGGGCATCAATCGCTTCCTCGATGAATATCAACCAGATTTAACCAAGGCGTTGCAAGACGGCCTGCTGACTGAAGCCGATATGGACGTGTCGCTTAGGAATATGCTTCGTCTTCATTTGCGCCTGGGAGAGATGGATCCACGCGGAATTGATCCATATGAGAATATTGGTCGCGAAACGAACAGTAAGTTACCCCCTTTGGATCGTGCTTCGAGTAGAGAACTCGTGCGTCAAGCTACGGATGAGTCAATTGTCTTGCTCAAAAACGAGAATAGAACACTGCCCCTTGACCGAGCGAAGCTGAAAACGATCGCAGTAATAGGTCCATGGACCAATGAGGTTTTGCTTGACTGGTACAGCGGTACGCCTCCCTACAGCGTGAGCATAGTGCAAGGGATTAAGGAAGCAGCCAAAGGGGCTCAGGTGCTTTATAGTGATGGATCCAATATTGCAGAGGCGCAGAATCTAGCACGCAAGGCAGATTTGGCAATCGTTGTGGTCGGTAATCATCCGACCTGCAACGCTGGGTGGGACCAGTGCCCCGTACCCTCGAATGGCAAGGAAGATGTTGATCGAAAAACCATTGCTCTTGAGCAGGAAGAACTGGTGAAGCAGATATTTTACGCAAACAAGCATACGGTTGAGGTCCTACGTTCTAGCTTTCCATACGCAATAGTATGGAGTGAGAAAAATCTTCCAGCGATTGTACACATGACGCATAGCAGTGAAGAAGAAGGCCATGGGCTTGCTGACGTGCTTTTCGGAGATTACGCGCCTGCGGGACGTTTGAATCAGACCTGGCCCACGGGCGATGAACAGTTGCTTCCCATGATGGACTACAACATCCGCCATGGTGGCACCTATATGTACTCGAAGATGAAGCCGCTCTATGCTTTCGGTTATGGCCTTAGCTACACGTCGTTCGCCTATGAAAGCCTAAGCATCGATACACCGAGTGTAGATGCTGCTGGAAAAATCGAAGTAACCGTGAAGGTTAAAAACACAGGTAGGCGGGCGAGCGATGAAGTCGTGCAGATGTATGTGCAGCACTTAGGTTCAGTTGTCGAGCGTCCACAACTCGAGCTCAAGGGGTTCAGGCGTGTGCGTATTGAACCGGAGATGGGAAAGAATATTGTTTTCGAATTGATGCCGCGTGATCTTGCGTATTGGGATGTCGCAGGACAAGTCTGGCACGTTGAAAAGGAAAAAGTCAGGATACTCGCTGGCGGATCGAGCGACAAATTACCAGTGCAAGCGATCGTGCAAGTAAAAACATCAAGCGAATATAGGCCGTAAATCCGAGCGATTTGGCACGGTGCACTTTTTAAAAAGCGCACCGCGCCGAAATAGAAACATACGCGGAAATGGATCGTCATGAAAACAGATGACGTTCAGGTGATTCTGATGGCAAGCCATCCAACCGCACAAAATACCTCATTAAGGAGATGATCTGGTGTATCTGACCTACCTTTTGCCGCGCCCAATTCATTCTTTCTGCCGATGCTTAATCTATTTTGCAATGGTGGCTATATCATGTGGGACCATTGCTCAGTCTGCTCATATTGCCGTCGATCGTGGCACCGCCTCTGTACTGGTTGAGCCCTACGCTCCCAACATCGTCCGCATAAGTATAAGTCTTAATAAAGGCGACGCCTTATCAGCGCCCGGGTATGGAATCGTTGCTTATCCAGAGCCTAACGGGTGGACTTACAAATCAGACGACACTGGAGATATCTTGCAGTCGAGTGCGCTGAAAGTTACGCTCGCTCCTGAAAATCCGGATAACCATGAACATCCTTCAGAGATCGGGAAATTCTTTTCAGGCTCGACAGATTACGTGGGACTCAACATCGTTACAGCCGACGGAAAGCAGCTTGTACACTTGAACGGTTGGCAAATGAGTGTACCAAACTACAAGGATGGTAATCACGGTTTGGAATATGATCGTCGACCTACGGACCCACCGTTTTTCACAGTTGGAGCTAGTTTCGCAGCAGCTGACGATGAGCACGACTATGGCCTTGGACAAAATCAACAGGGTTTCCTGGATCGACGCGGCCATGTAGTTGAATGTGCGCACGACTATGATGCGCCTTCCGGGCAGTCGGTCTGCGTGCCATTTCTAATTACTAACAAAGGCTATGGGCTGATCTGGGACAATCCGTCTAAAACGACTGTCTCTCTCGGTTTCAATAATCAAAATACATTTAAGTCACAAGTGGGACAACGGGTTAGCTTTTTTGTCATTGTGGGCGATTATGATGCGATCTATCGCGGGTATCGCTTGCTAACAGGGGACGTACCGATGTTGCCAAAGAGCGCGTATGGATATATCCAATGCAAACAGCGGTACAGTACGCAAACTGAATTGATGGCGGTGGCAAAGGGTTATCGCGATCGGCGGCTACCGATCGACGACTTAGTTATTGACTGGTTTACCTACACCAAGATGGGCCAGATGGATATGGATCCAAAAGCATGGCCTGATCCTGCTGGCATGTTGAAGCAACTGCATGCCATGAACTATCACGTGATGATCAGTGTCTGGCCGCGCTTTACGCCAGGCAGCAGATATTACAACCAGATACTAAAAAATGGATGGTTTGAACAGCTTGCCGATGGTACGCCGACCAGCGGCTTGCCTTACGACAGGGCTGGTTCTGATATCGATACAACAAATTCTGATGCAGCGAAGTGGTACTGGAAGATCATCAAGGAAAATTATGTAGACAAGGGCTTTGACGCATTTTGGGCTGACGAGACGGAACCTGATCTTCCACCAAACGGCTCATATCTTGCGATTGGTCCAGGAACACAGTATTTCAATACCTATCCGCTTTTTCATACCGCGGCCTTCTACAACGGCATGCGGGCGGATATGAAGGAAAGAGCGCTCATACTGGCGCGTGACAGTTATATAGGCGCGCAGCATAATGGAACAATATTTTGGTCATCCGACATTAGTCCTAATTGGGACACACTGAAGCGCCAGGTTCCCACCGGCATTAATTTTGCCGCGAGCGGAATGCCTTATTGGTCAACTGATATAGGTGGCTGGCAAGGGCTTCCATTCTGGCACATTCCAGCGCATCCGCCGCTAATCGATCCGAGCGATGCGCGCGACAATGTTGGCCACTATGATGACTATCCTGAACTCTACACGCGCTGGTTTGAGTACGGTGCGTTTCAGCCGAATTTCCGGACTCACGGTACTAGAAAGCAAAACGAGGTCTGGAGTTATGGCAAACAGGCTCAACCAATTTTGGAGAAGTACCTCCGCTTGCGCTACCAGCTGATGCCCTATATCTATTCTTTGGGATGGCAGGCACACGAAACTGGAGCTCCGTTTATGCGCGGTCTGTTCCTGGATTTCCCCAATGACCCAAACGTTGCCGACATCGGCGATGAGTACATGTTCGGGCCGGCGCTGCTAGTTGCTCCCGTGACGGAGCAAGGAACCACAAACCGACAGGTTTACCTCCCCGCAGGAACCGACTGGTTCAACTTCTGGACCAATGAGCGTTTCCAAGGCGGACAGAAAATCGTCGTATCCGCACCTATCGAAGCCATTCCCGTTTTTGTGCGCGCCGGTTCGATCCTTCCGCTTGGAGCGCCTGTTCAGAGTACGAACGAAAAGCAGGCAATCGAAAAGATTCGCATCTATCCGGGTACCGATGCTCATTTTTTATTGTATTCAGACGATGGGCGTACCTATGCATATGAACAAGGCAAATACGATCTGACGAAACTGTCATGGAATGATGCGAGCGGCAAGTTTACTTACAGCGGAGCTAAGGCGTGGAACGAAGAAGATAATCAAATTCTTGAGGTGATTAAGGCACACGAATGAGGCTGCGGCAAGATCAATGCAAATCGGAATACAATTATCGATTCTGGTTATAAAGCCACATTGCGTTAAACCGCACTATACATAAGTTATGAACTTGTATCAAGACATAAGGAGAGATCATGCGCACGTCGTTTGTTGGGAACCGTCACATATTCGGAATCTTGCTAATAACGATGGCTATCGTATGTGGAACAATCGATGCAACAGCTCAGAGCGCAGTTAAACCCTTAACTTTTGATTCAAAGAAAATGCCAAAGCCTTCCGGGGCATGGACGTTTGTCCATAGCGACAACGGCGAGGTAATAGCCGCCGAAAATGGATTGAGTTTAGCGCCGGCTGTTGGCACGAACCTGTTTCTTGCGCCCGATGGGAACTTTAATGTTGTGAATGCTCCAATGGTATTGTTTGCGCCTGAGGGAGATTTCACATTCAAGGCGAAGATGTCGGCGCAGTTGCAGAATGTCTATGACGTTGGAGCTTTGGTCGTTATGGAAGACGATCAACATTGGGCGAAGTTGTGTTTCGAAAACTCAGCCCGTCAGGAAGCTACCATTGTTAGTGTTGTAACGCGCGAACGTTCTGATGATTCGAATTCAGAAACGATTGCCTCGCCCTTCATCTATATGGCGATAGCTCGTAAGGGAAACGAATTCTCCATGCACTTTTCCAGAGATGGCGTGCAGTGGCGGCTTGCCCGTCATTTTCAACTGCAGACGTCCAGTAAACTCCGGCTTGGATTTGCAGCGCACACAGTTTCCAACCCACATTTCGCCGCGACGTTTTCAGAGATCGTTTATCGCGCCTCCGCTCCCAAAAACATGCGGCAGTTGGAACCCGCAGATGTCGTTAACCAGTAAACTCCCGATGCCGGGATGACTTTATAGAAATTGTCCGAGGTTTGTATGTCGCAGATTGGCCGTTAACGATGTGGGCCGCCGATACATTTCCTTGGTTGGCGTTGCTACTCTACACTCGTCGTGTATCCAGGAATATCGCGGTCCGAGGAGTGAACGGCCATGTCTTCCGTTTGTATTGCGCTGGTCGGTGTTTGAGAATTATGGCCTTCGCGTGCACTATTGCAAGTGTTAGCACAGCTCAGGGTATCTGGTTGTCCCTTTCCGGAGAAATGGTATAGGCGGAGCTCAGTGGAATACAGAAAGTCAAGCCTGAAGTATGTGCGATGGTTCCTTAGCGGTGAGACTGTGCCGTTGAGAGAACGTGTGATGTTAGCTCTTTTGTAAAGAGCGGCAGTGAGGATTCAAATGTCAAAATTGTACGAAAACTCCAATTTAATTCGTCGAGGCACAATGCATAACATATCCCGTCGAGACCTGATCTCGTCCGGCTTGGCTCTCTCCGCTACGTGCTTGGCAACTCGCGCTGCCTGGGCGCGTGCTATCGCGTTCCAGGCAGGCAAAGTGCCTGGAGATGAGGCAGAGGCGGGCCTTGCCTTGTCCCCGCGCGAGCAATTGCTCTTTGATTTTGGCTGGAAGTTTGTCCTCGGCGACGGCAACGATCCTGTGAAAGACCTGGGATTTGGTTTTGGTCAGAGCGACTTTTCCAAGACCGGCGAGTTCCCATTCGCTAAGGCGGGTTTTGACGACTCCAAATGGCGTCCTCTCGATCTTCCCCATGACTGGGCGGTAGAGCTTCCCTTTGTGCATGACGATGCAGGTAGCGGAGATAACCAGTTGCGGTCGCATGGATACAAGCCGTTAGGCAGGCGCTATCCCGAGACCAGCGTGGGTTGGTACCGGCGTGAGTTCGATGCTCCCGCCAGTGACCGAGGGCGGCGTATCTGGATTGAATTTGACGGCGTCTTCCGCGATGCGCAGGTCTTTGTCAACGGATGCTACATTGGCAACAATGAAAACGGCTATGTGCCGTTTCGCTTCGATTTGACTGATTTTCTAGCCTACGGCGCGAAAAACTACATTGTGGTGCGTGTCGATGCCCGCTATGGCGACGGCTGGTTCTACGAGGGGGCAGGAATCTATCGGCATGTATGGCTCACCAAGTCGGATGCGCTTCATCTGGGGCGATGGGAGAGCACCGTACGCTCGACGATTTCTGGCAGTTCGGCTGCGCTGAGTTTGGCGACAATTGTCGAAAACGAGAGCAAGAAGGATGAAGAGGCGCATGTAAGCTGGAAGATTCTCGATGCCGCCGGCAAAATCGTTGCGACAGCCGAAGCTCCCGCGCAAAAAGTGGACGTGGACGGCTCGGCCCATTTCAGTACCAGCGCGCATCTTTCCAATCCCGCGCTGTGGTCTGTCGAGGAACCTAACCTCTATACGGCCATTATTACGGTTTCCGTGAACGGTACAGTTCGCGATGCTGAGCGCGTGATCTTCGGCGTGCGTTCAATACAATTCGACGCGCAAAAGGGATTTTTTCTCAACGGCAAACCGCTCAAGATTCAGGGAACCTGCAATCACCAGGATCACGCCGGCGTTGGCGCGGCGCTGCCTGACCGGCTACAGTACTTCCGCTTGAGTGTGCTCCAACAGATGGGATGCAACGCGGTGCGTACTTCGCACAACATGCCGACACCGGAGTGGGTAGAGGCATGCGACCGTATGGGCGTGATGCTAATGTGCGAGACGCGGCAGGCAAGCTCCAATTCCAGTGGCCTGGCGCAACTTGAAGCGATGGTCAAGCGTTACCGCAATTCGCCTTCTGTCATCCTGTGGTCCATCGGCAACGAGGAAAACCAGCTTCAGGGGCCGATGGCCGAGCAAGGGGCAGGAATTGGGGCCACCATGGTTCGCAAGTGCCATGAGTTGGACCCTACCCGTTTGGTTTCCGCCGCCGTCAACGCCGATAACCGCAAGGGTATCTCCGACGCGATGGATGTGGTTGGATTCAACTACCACCTCGAGTTTCCAGATGCCTTTCATAAAGACAATCCCACGCGCCCTATTTTTGGCTCGGAGACGTCGAGTGCAGTAAGTACGCGCGGCGAGTACACCACCGATTTTCAGCGCAATGTAGTCGATTCCTACCACGGCGTCTATGAATTGCCGGAATTGTGGTGGAAGTTCTACGGAGAGAGGGAATGGACGGCAGGCGGATTCGCCTGGACCGGTTTCGACTATCGTGGCGAACCAACCCCATTCGGCTGGCCGTCGGTTAGTTCCAACTTCGGCATTGTTGACCTGTGCGGATTTCCCAAGGACTACTTTTACTACTACAAGGCATGGTGGCGCCCGGAACCCTCGCTGCATCTGTTTCCACATTGGAACTGGCCTGGCAAGGAAGGCAAGGAGATTGCGGTCTGGGTGTACTCTAACCTGGATGAAGTGGAACTGTTGGTGAATGGCGTTTCGGCTGGACGACAGAAGGTTCCACACCTAGGCCATCTGGAGTGGAAGGTCAAGTATCAGCCGGGCGTGATCGAGGCGCGCGGATTGAAGGACGGCAAGGTTGTCCTAAGTGAAAGGCGGGAGACTGCTGGACCAGTAGCATCGCTTCGTCTAACAGCGGATCGCATGGAAATTCTTGCCGACGGTGAGGACGTGGCAGTGCTGAAGGTGGAGGCTCTCGACAGCCAGGGCCGCACAGTACCTGGAGCGGACAACTTGATTGCGTTTCGGGTTTGGGGAGATGGAAAGTTGATTGGCGTCGGCAACGGCAACCCCAACTGCCAAGAAAGCGACAAAGGTTCGAGGCGGTCACTCTTCCATGGCTTGGCCCAAATCATCGTCCAAAGCACGAAGAATGCAGGCGAAATTCGGATCGAAGCGACGAATCAAGGTGCAGATGATCGGGGATCGCTAGCGGCCAGCCTGGCTGTCAAGACCAAGTCGGCAAAACTGAGACCGTCGGTACCAGCGGTGCGCTAGCCAAGCGTTAGCGCACCGGAGCTTCAACCTCAATATTGGCTTCCTTCTGTTGCCGCCAAATTGTGATGCGCACGCGGCCGGTGGCTGGCAGAGCCGCTGTGATTGGCTGGAACGCGGCCAACGAGTCGGTTGGCTTGCCGGCGATTTTCAGAATCACGTCCCCCACGTGCAATCCGGCTGCGGCCGCACGGCTGTCGGGCGGCACATTCTGAAGCAGCACTCCTACCTCTCCTGGGAGTCCGGACGCGGAAACTTCTCCCATGCCGACGATGTTCTTGACTGTTGCGCCCATCCATGACGCCAGCCGAGGATCGCGCGAGGATTCGGATTCGGGCACGGTCGATTGCGTTGCCTGCAGGCGAGGCAGTTCTGGAGTGCGCGCAATGCGCTTCAGCGGCGGCCACTGCACTCCAAACTGATCCATCGGGAAGTTCTTAAAGCCAAGGCGTAGTGCCGGAGAATCCTCCCGCACCCGGTAGTCGCCGTTTGCCGGGTCCACGAAAAGCGCGTCACCTTCAAGCGAGTGTTCGTCTCGACCGCTTTGCTGCCGCAGCGTCAATGAGGGGCGCGCATCTTTTAGTCCTGCTACGTGCATCAGGTTGTAGTCGTTCTCTGCACCCCATGGCTGCGGTATACGGATCGGCAGATAGGGCTTGAAAACAATGTTGCGGCGGAAAACATCCTCGCTTCCCTTGAACCATACGTGAGGATGAAACGAATTGTTGACAATCACATTGTTTTCGACAACCCGGAAATAGCCTTCGCGTAACTTGATCCCGCCATTCAGCATCAGGTTGTTGTAGATGCGGTAATTGCTGGAACCATCGTCTAGATCAATATCCCATCCGTGATCGCAGCGCCAGCGATTATTGCGCAGGATGATCGGCTCAACGGCATCCAGGCGCGGTAGCTCGCGATACGGCCCGCCAGTGACCGCATCAGGATCGATGTCCCTCAGATTCCAGTAGCGATCACGGCCCCAGGCGTTGTACGAGCCATGATCGCCCGTTTCCTTTACCGTATCGAAGATGTCATTGAACTCGATCACATGTCCGCCCCAGGTTCCCTCTGACACGTTGATGCCCGCGCGCGGAACATCGTAAATCGAGTTGTGGCGGATAGTAATGTTCTTGGACATGGAGATCTGAACCGGCGCGGTTTGCTTCTCGACCCGTCCGGTGCGCTCGATCAGTGAATCTTCCAGAATGCAATCGGCGGGATAGTCCTTGGTCTTGGGTCCGGGCTGAAGGTCGATGGTCTTGACCGACTGCGTCTCGTTGTACTCGAAGAGCGGGCTTCGTACCGCCTTTGGGTCACCCACGAAAGCTACACCATTAGCGCCGGCGTCTGCGATGTGCGTGCGCCGAATGGCGATACGGCGGTTGTATTTGTTGATGAAGATGGCGTTGCCGCCTACTTGGTCAAGGAGCAGCTCCTCGAACTCGCAGTCCTCAGCATTGGTGACCAGGATCGCGCCGCCGCGATACACCGTCCAATCGCTGCGTAGCAGCGGCTCCTTGTTGTCCATGAAAGTCCGTGCCGCGTGCCGAAAGGTCAACCCGCGAAAGTTGATCCATTTGACCGGCTTGTCCTCGTCTCCGCGCAATTCAAACAGGTGACGCAGCCGCACGGCATCGACGGTTGCCTTCTTCAGATCAAGACCTGCGGGCGGATAATAATACAAAGTTGAGATCTTCTCATCCAGAAACCACTCGCCTGGCGCATCGAGTTCCTCGAAGATGTTCTCGACGAAACGGTACTGCGGGTGCATCCCCATGCGGCGATTGTTCTGCCACCCTCCTTCATAGGTGACGTTGCCCTCAGCGTCCTTGCCCGTAATGACATAGTGAACATCGCCCCATAGGCTTGGGTGCATGGCATGAATGATTCCTCCACGAGGATCGCTCCATCGGGCTGCTCTGTCATGGCTGAATGCATCTGGAGACCAGCCGTTGAAATACTGAGCGGAGGGATCGTAGTTGGGATAGCGTGCAAGGATCTGCCGTTGCCCATTCACGAAGAGTTGATCGGTGTGCAGCCCCGCCGGTACATGCGCCATCATGATGCCGTCTTTGTAGAGGGTCCAGGTCACCTTGAGTCTGGTTCCGCCACTTAGAACAGGCTTTTCGTTCTCATAGGCGGCATAGGTCACCGGCGCTTTCTCGGTCCCGGAGTCCTGAGGCGTGAAAACCAAGGTTTCAGGCAGATAATATGTGCCTCCGCGAAGCCACACGGTTACTTTGCCCAAGGCTTTTTGGCGACGGGCCAGCTTTTGCGCGGCTTCAAGAGAGGCAAGTGGCCTGGCCTTCGTTCCAGGATTGCTGTCTTGTCCCGCAGGGCTCACGTAGATGGAGACTTTGCGTTCACCAGCCGCGTACGTCACGGGAATGATGGCAAGAAGCATGATGAAGAGCAGCGAGATCTTTTTCATGGGTAATTTGCGTGCCGGGCAGTTTGACGGTTAATTGTTAAGCTCAAAACCCGATTTACCTTGTGGATTCTAACATCAATGATAAACAACTATTCAGCTTCGCTGTCGCGCGGCATTAAAATCGCGGATTTCGTGTCTCGTGTCTATAGATACACATCAAGTTCCCAGTACACAGTCAAATGTACCCAACTTCAGTAATGGCGGCCGATTTCGTGCCACGAAGTGTCTTCCATTCAATCCCACGGTTGTCCGGTTAAAAGTCGAACAGAATCATCTGGTTGGAAGAGTCCTGTAACTCCTCTTGGGATGTAAAGCTCTGAAGTACCTGTAAAATGGGGGCTTTCTCGAACAGAGTTATGATGAAAATCTGTAGAAGTTGGTAGAGTCTGGCCTCAATGCCAAGGCGTTTTCGCACGATGGTCACCAGGATATAGACCGAGACAGCGATCCATATCGTGAGTTTTCAGCAAGCGTGCATGACTTACAAGAATGATCCTTGTTAAGTTTAGTTAGCCGCTGCGGAGAGTGACTGACGATGGACTCAAGTATCGTTTCCTATCCACGAGAATCTTCTCTGGTGTCCTCAGAACGGAGCACCAGAGAAAGTGACCATCGATAAAAGTGGCTCGAATGTAGCCGCTCTTGAAGCCATGAATGCCGGACGAAGGAAGCGGATCGTCGTACGCCAGGTCAAGTACCTGAACAACATCGTCGAGCAAGACCACCGTGCCATTAAACGTCGAACCAGACCGATGCTTGGCTTCAAGGATTTTCGCTGCGCACGCATTCTTCTCTCCGGCATCGAACTCATGCACATGATCAAAAAAAGGCAAATGAAAAACGGCGGCGCCCTGCCCCTTGATGTTCAACATCTGCTGACGATCACCGTGGTAGGCGAACCGACTGGAAGAACTAACAGGAACTGCTCTCAGCTTCGGACTCGCGTTTTGAATGCCAAGAGGATGATCGGCCTGATTCAGATGCGGCCCTGGAAGAGGCCGCCGGCTGGTTCCTGCGGATAGAGGACTTCACCCCGTTGGTGATTCTGGAAAACCGCATGGCCGATGCGACCGGCCAGAGCGATGCTGGCGGTATGCGCGTCCCAAAACTGTAGCGGAAAGACCGACTACGGCAATTGCCGCAACGGCGGATCAGGGATCAACCTTACTCCAGTGATTTGCCGCGGCGATGAAGAGCTACTCCAGGGGTAAAATTCTGTCGGCGTCGAAGCGGATGAACCATGGCTGCGCCTGCTTTTGGAGCTCGCGCCATGCGCTCTTGGATAGATCGGCTTGCACGTGCGCTGCGGCACCCTCCGCGGGCGGACGGTGCAGATGCAGGTAGAGCGTGACTTCGTGCGGCGCTTCGCTGGTCTCAACCAGCCAGCAGGGAAATGTATTGCTGCCAGCGTCTTCGCGTTCGACAAATTCGAAGTGATGTGACCTGTAGCCAAGATGAGAAACCGCGTTTGAACAAGGCTTGGACAGGCGAAGCCGACAGCCCCACGCGTCCACCTGAAAGAGCGAATCCCCGAGCGGTCGCGCCGCGGCGATATTCTTGCAGCCTGTCAGGCGCGCTACGTGAACCGTCTGTGGATCTTCGAATAAAGCATGTTTTTCCGTGTGGCTGATGATCTTTCCCTGACGGACGACGATCAGGTCTTCGCAAAAGCGGAAGGCCTCTTCCATATCGTGCGTAACAAACAGAATGGCGCCGGAATAGCTTCGGAGAGTGCCGCGAAGAAGCTCTTCCGTACTGCGGCGCAAGTGCGGGTCGAGAGCGGAGAAGGGTTCGTCGAACAAAAGCGCGTCGGGATTCGTCGCCAGGCAGCGGGCAATCGCGATGCGTTGCCGCTGCCCTCCGGAAAGCTCGCGTGGAAATCTCTCCGACAGATCCTGAACCTGCAGAAGCTCAAGAAGCTGCAGGGCGCGGCCGCGGCGTTCAGCCGCAGGGAATTCGTGAAGCGCGAACTCGACATTTTCAGCGGCCGTGTAATGCGGAAACAGCGCGTAGTCTTGGAAGACGACTCCGACCTTGCGCTGTGCCGCGGGAAGATTCACTTTGCGTGCGCTGTCGTAGAGAATGCGGCCGCTCAGTTGAATATGGCCGGAGTCAGGAGTTTCGATACCGGCGATCATGCGGAAGGTCATCGATTTTCCGGCGCCGGACTCGCCCAGAAGGCCAACGATCCTGTTCTTCGTTTGGAAGTTGAGATCCAGACAGAAGCTCTCGAGCGACTTGACGACATCGACGCTCAGATTCGACTCAGCGCACTGCGCGTTTGTTGTCCCGATCCGGTAGGCGGTTTCTGCGCGTGCGGGAGCCGCAACACGGCGGCGCGAAAAAAAGTTCCGCTGCGGCAGATGCAACAGTTGAATCATGCCGATCGAAAGCAGAACAATGACGGCCACCCACAGATAGGTTGCCTGGGGATTCCCTTCTTCGACAGCGGAAAAGATCGCAAGGGGAATCGTCTGCGTGCGGCCGGGTATGTTTCCGGCCAGCATGAGAGTTGCTCCGAACTCGCCCAACGCGCGGGCAAACGCGAGTACGGCTCCAGCAAGAACGCCGGGGCCGGCGAGAGGCAACAGAATCCTGCGAAAGATGCGCCCTTCGCTGGCGCCCAGCGTGCGTGCGGCGTCCGGCAGTGCGGAGTTCACCTGTTCGAATGCGCCCAGCGTGGTGCGATACATCAGCGGGAATGCGACAACGGTTGCGGCGATCACCGTGGCTGGCCACGAGAAGATGATGGTTACGCCCAACTGCTCAAGCGCCATCCCGATCGGGCTGCGGCGGCCGAAGACGATCAGAAGAAAATAACCGACCACGGTGGGAGGCAGGATCAATGGCAGCGTGAGCAAGCCATCCAGCCAGGCACGCAGACTGTTGCGCACCTTTAACATGCGCCAGGCGGCAAACAGGCCCAGCACGAACGTGACGGCCGTGGCCGAAACCGTGGTCGCCAGAGAAACCAGCAGAGGAGACGGGTCGATGGCGTACATCAGTGCGCAGCTACGATGAAACCCTTACCAGTAAAGATCGCCGACGCGTCTGCCGAAGAGAGGTAATCGGCAAACGCGCGCGCCGCGGCCGCGCGTGGGCCGCGCGCGATGACAGCTACCGGATAGACGATTGGATCGTGCGATACCTCGGATAGCGTTTCGACCACCTTGACCTTCGTGTTGTTCCGCGCGTCTGTTGCGTAAACAAACCCCGCATCGACGTTGCCGCTTTCCACGTAGGCCAGTACCTGGCGAACATCTTTCGCATAAACGAACTTTGCCCGTAATGAGTCGAATATTCCCGCCGCTTGCAGCGATTGCATTGCATACTGGCCGGCCGGAACGCTGGCGGGTTCGCCGAGCGCGATTTTTTTCACTTGTTTTGCACTCAATTGTGCAACGGAAGAAAGCGCCGAGTCTGGAGGTGTAATTAGAGCCAGGCGGTTCCGCAGCAAGATATGGCTCTGCTCGTTGCCGACCAAACCTTTGGCCTTTAATTCGTCGACAGGCTTAGCCCCGGCCGATAGAAACAGATCCACCGGCGCGCCCTGTTCAATCTGCCGCGCCAGCGCGCCTGACGATCCGAAGTTGTTGCGAAATTCCACCTCCGGATGCTGCTTTGCATAGCCGCCTTCGATTGTCTCGATGGTTCCGGACAAGCTGGCAGCGGCCGATACAGTCAGTTGCACGTGCTTTGACGTGTGACAGGAGGCGATCAATATGGCACACATGCAGGCGACCGCAGCAAAAACAGCACGTCTGCCTGCATGATGGAAATGCGACATGTATATGGAATGTGGTTGCACGAATTTCCTTTGCTAGACACCGATCAGAACATTTGAGGATTTGATGATTGCGCTGGCGGTATCGCCTACGGCCAGCTTGAGATTCAGAACACTCTGTTTGGTGATCGTGGCGACGATCTCCGTACCTCCGGCCAAGACGAGCGTTACTTCGCTGTTGATTGCGCCATCGTTAATCTTCTGGACAGTACCGTTCAGCACGTTACGGGCGCTTAACTTGGCGTGGCCGAGATCCTTGCCCAAGATCACTTCGTTGGCCTTGATGATGGCGCTGGCCTTTGTTCCCACAGCCAGCCCCAACGCTGCGACGCTGGCATTGGTGATGATCGCGATGGTCTTTTCGCCGCTGACGAGTGTGAGCTCAATCTCACTGTTAACCGCTCCTGGGCCGATGTGGCTGATGGTGCCGACCAAGATGTTGCGTGCGCTGATTTTCATTCGCATAACCTCCTTGGACCTGGGGTCCAACTGGCCAACAGTCTATCGATTAAACGATAAAAATACCACATCTATATTTACGGGAAGACTTCAGCGCGTTTAATCAGAAAGATAGGAGACAGTCAAAAGGTCCACCTTCCGCCAGTGCAAAACCAATCGATTTGTGGAATGCGCATGGAAAGTAACAATTCATGATGCGAAGCATCTATCTGCAACTTCCCGGGAGTGGGCTCCCGGGGAGTTGCAGCTACCGGCTGACGCGTACGGCGAATTGCATGACGCGCGGATCCGTGATGGTGCTGGTAATGCTGCCGAACGAAGAAGCGCCGTAACTGCCACTCGGTTGCGCGAATGCGGGTGTGTTGGCCAAGTCGAAGACCTCGCTACGGAACTCAATGAGGGTGTTATCCGTAGCGTGAATGTACTTGACTAGAGCCAGGTCGAGATCGCGGTACGCCGGCCCGCGAACAGGATTACGTGAGGCATTGCCGAGCGTGAATTGCGGCGCGGTGGAAAATGCGCCGGTGTTGATGAACTTTGCCGGAGTCCGCTGGCCGGCGGGCAGCGATGTTGTTCCCGATACATTCGGCCGCTGCAGGGCAAAGCCTGCGAACGAGTTGTTGTTGGTGGCCTGCGTAACCGTGACAGGCATGCCGGACTGGCTCATGACGATGACATCGGCTGTCCAGTTGCCGAAAACAGTGCGTAGAATGCCCGTTGACGCGAAGGCGTATCCCTTGCCTGCAGGCAGGTCGTACGTCATGCTGGCCGAAATGACGTTGGGCATATCGCCGGACGAGAGATCGCGCTCCAGCCTCGGATTGAAGGTGTCGGCGGCGATCAGGCTGCTGGAGTTCGGCGAGGAGAGAACGGTGCTGGAAAATACCGAAGAGGCATCGTCGATCAGCTTGGAGTGGGTATAGGAGAACAGCAGGTTCATGCCGCGGATCAATTGCCCCTCCAGCTTGATTTCTCCGGCATGGTAGTTGGTGGTTCCGCTGTTATTACGATAGGTGGCGATGTTTTGAAAGCGCGGATAGGGCTTGAGCAACTGTGCCTGCGCCACGGTTGCCGTGCCGATCGAACTCCAAGTTGGAATTTCTCCATAGTAGGGATTTGTTACTTTGGTCAGCAGACTCGAACCGATCGCCAGTTGTTTCTTGGTGAGCTGATTCAGGTTTGAATCCGGAATGCCGACGTGAACGATATGCGAGCCGACATAAGCTGCTTCGACGGAGAATTTGCCGGTGAGCTGGTGCTGTACCGCGAGGTTCCACTGCTGCACGTAGCCCGATCCGGCCGTGCGTTTGGCGGTGTAGACGCTGAGTCCCAAACCGGCATCGGCGGTGTGTGCGATGCTGGAAATCGTCGGGCCGTTGGCGAGCGAGAAGGCTGCATTGACGCTGTCCTGCGTCTTCTGCTGTACATTCTGAATAAACGGAAACTGCGGCGTGGTGAATGGTGTTGTGATACCGGACTGGTCGATGAAGACGATACCGTAGCCGGCGCGAACGACTGTCTGTGGCGTAGGCCGATAATTCAGGCCAATGCGCGGTGCGACATTGCCATAATGCAATTCGCGAGCGCTGCGGGAGTTGCCATCGACGCCAAGATAGTCGAGTTGCTGGGTGGCGAGATTGAAGACGGCTCCCTGGTTGGTCTGTTCCGTTGAGGGATGGTGCAGCGTCCAGCGCGCGCCCAGGTTCAAGGTCAGCCGCGGAGCGACTTTCCAATCGTCCTGCAGAAAGTATTCTTCGATGAAGTCGCGGGGGCGGATCTTGCTCTGCTGCAAGTCAATCTGGAAGGTATCGACCTGACCGAGCAGGAAGCTGGCAAATGCGTTACCGCTACTGGTTACGCCTTGCTGATTGGTTCCTGTCGTGGTGAAGGCGAAGGCTCCGGTTGGATTGGGCGGCGCCACGGTATTGAGCTGATACCAGCGCATATCCACGCCGAACTTGATGGCATGCGAGGCCTTGTTCCAGGTAAAGGTATCGACAAGCTGCCAGACGCCGGTCTGGTACTGCGAGAAGGTGCTGGCCGAGGGGCCGATCTGCTGGAAGCCGGTGATGGTGAAAAGCGGCAGAGCATTGTTGAATGCCGCATTGGTGGGGATGTTTGGAATTCCCAGCGCAGCCGAAGCGGTATTGTCCAGGGTCGTTCCCGCGATCTGGTTCGAGCGGCGCGTATAGCCAACGCGCAAGTCATTGAGCGGGTGTGTGCCGAAGGTGTGCGTTTCATCAAAGACGGCCTGCTGGCCGACGACGTGCGACAGACCCGATACGCCGCCGGTGCCAATGACCGATCCGCTGATCGCGCCGCTGCCATCGGGAAAGGGCGTCACCGGCAATTCGACATCTTTGAAGTAGGAGTAGCGAACAAAAGCGCGATCGTTGCTGCGATATACGCCGTCGACGCGGATGTCGAACTGATTTTGATGATCGCTGTCGTTGGCCGTGCGGGAATAGTTGTTGGAGGTTGCGGTTTTGTTGGTCGGTTGTGGAATCCGGGAAAGAAGCGTCTGCGCGGCGCTATCAAACGGGATACTAATCGTGTCGCCGGTGAACTCATCGCGGACGTACTTCCCGCCACTCAATGCCGTTGTCTTCGGATTGTAAATCTTCGAGACGCCGGTAAAGATGCCGGCGCGCTCATTGACGGTGGGAACGGTGGAGATGCGGGTTACGCCGATCACCTGCTGTACTCCCTGATAATCGGCAAAGGCAAACAATCTGTTACGTAGCAATGGCCCGCCAAGAGTTGCGCCGTACAGATTGCGGCGGTACTCCGGTTTTTGTCCGGTAGTGGAAAAGTAGTTGCGGGCGTTGATGTTTTCGTTGCGAAGGAACTCGAATAGACTGCCATGCAACGTGTTGGAACCGGATCGTGTGGTCACGTTCACAACGCCGCCGTTGAAGCGGCCGAACTCCGCCGATACATTGTTTGCTTCAACCGTGAATTCCTGAATGCCGTCGATCATGGGGAAGAATGCAACCTGGCCCGGTTCCGGCTGCAGAGCAGAGATGCCATCATATAAATATTCGTTGGTGCGCGGCCGGCCCCCATTGATGCGCGGCAGCATGGTTCCGGGAGGCAGCTCAATACCGGGAGCCAGCGTAGCAAGTTGTACGAAATTTCTTGAGTTTAACGGCATGCCGACGATCGTGCCGCCGGAGATATTCGTCTCGATATGGCTTCCCGATGCCTGCAGGATTGGCGTATCGGCGCTGATGACGACGGTCTGTTGATCGTTTCCGACAGGAAGAACCATGTCGAGCGCCGTTGTCTTGCCCGTCGTCATCAGGATCCCGCTGCGGGCCACGGACTCAAAGCCGCCCGAAGAGGCGACCAAATGGTATGCGCCAGGGATTAGATTGACGAAGTTGTAATCTCCGGTACTCGTAGTCCGCGTGCTGAGTGCAACACCTGTGGCGTCGGCGGTGAGCACTACTTTGGCATTGGCGATTGCCGCGCCGCTGGCGTCGGAGATTTTTCCCGAAAGCCCTGATGCAACCTGAGACTGAACACCAAGCGGTGTAAGCAGAAGTAAAACCAAAACCTGTAGAGATAAGCGTTTCATACGGGAGCTCTCCTTAAAAAGTTCTTTGCGAGAACGAATGATGTATGTGGGCGATCAATGACGAAGATTCAGGATCGAACCCAGCAAAATCAGGTTGCCTGCAGGGACAATGAACGCACAAAAATTCGCATAGAACAGTACAGATAGGTGCTGGAAGGAGTACTTCTGTACAATTTAACTGCGATTATGCATGAATACGCATAATGATTTTATGTGGATTTGGGAAAAAGTAAGTATTCAACGATAAGTCTGGACGCCACGGGTGGCAAATGATCTTGTATCGCGGTACTCTTGAAGCCATGAGCGACATATACCTGACGCCACGCGAAGCAGCTTCAGAGTTGGGTGTTAGTTATCCCACCATCAAGCAGTGGATTCTTAAAGGGCGCCTCACAACACAGAAAACACCGGGAGGGCATCACCGCATTGCGCGCAAGGCGATTGAGCATCTGCTGCCGGCGTCCCGGATCAAAACCAGGGAACCGTCGCGGGATCGCTTTCGCATGGTCAGCGGGCGCAATCAGATTGTGGGCACGATTGTCGATGTGAAGATAAGCGGCCTAATGGCCAAAATCGTCCTGTCGATTGGCGAGCAAATGATCACGTCTATCATTACCTCTGACGCTGCACGCGAGATGCAACTGCGGGTAGGCCAAAGGGCCGCCGCCATCGTGAAATCCACAGAGGTCATGATCGAAAGAGTTTAGCCGGGACCGACTTCCTAATTGCGCGCCGAAGGTGGAGCATCCTGGCTGTCATCCAGATCCGCGGCCGGAGCATTTGCAGTTGTTCGCATCATCTCTTCGACCATTAAGACAGCTTCTGCGATCGCGCGCAAGGGCTTGCGCAAGCGCCTGCTTTCGTCGCGCAGCCTTTGATACGCGCTTTTTTCTGACATCTGATAGCGCTGCTGCAAAACAGACTTTGCTCTTTCTGCCAGTTTGCGAACCTCCAATTGCTCGCGAATTTCCCGGCTTTCCATTTGCAGTTTTGTGTGTTCGTCGGAAAGTTCGGCATAGGCAATGGCGCATCCGATCTGTTCGCCGAGAAAGGTCATCGTCGAAATTTCTTCGGCTGTATGCTCGCGCGGGTTTTTATGCTGTATGTTCATGACGCCAGTCACCTTGCCGCAGTTGACTAGCGGCACGGAGAGAAAAGCCTCGAACGTATCTTCGATCAGCGCGGAAATATTCTTGAAACGGCTGTCGGCATAAGCGTGATTGGATAAAGCGACGATGGATTGTTTTTTTGCCACCCATCCGGTAACTCCCTCGCCAATCTTCATGCGCACATGCCCGATCTCGGCCGCATGAGGCAGTAGCGAGGCGCGCAGCACGATTTCGTCAGTTTCGTAATCGGGGAGATAGATCAAGCATGCATCGCACTGCATAAATTCGACGGTCAAAGCGATCAGTTCGTTGAGCATGTTGTCGATCGACATGCCCGAACTGACGATTTGACTCGTCCGATGAAAGATCAAAAAACACTGCGGATCCGACGGATCATGCATTGCGTTTTCTCCCTACCAAGTGTAAGTTGATGCCTTTCCCATCCCGCAAAAGCCGGAAGCTGAAATCGTATAAATCTGTGCAGGAGCTGGCAGATGTGCGCAGCGGGATGAATTGATAACAATCTAGCATACGAAAAGTGAATATGTTTCGCGCCGCAATAAAAATCTTGAGCGCGCGAATTTCTTGCATGGTCGGTTCGACCAGCAGACGCAATCAGTACAGTGAGAGAACAGGTTGTTTATGCGGTGCATTTGGCGTTGACCGCAAGATGATTTATGCAAAGGTGAAAAAAGATAGAGTCTTTATGCCATCTTCATTGACTCGGTTTCCGCTGCGTGTCATGCTATGTGCATAAGAACGGAGTCTATACATCTTTTGTAACTCCGGCAGGCCGACCATGACTGTCAGCCTGAAAATGAGTCAGACCTGATTGAACTTGCGCGTGTCTGACTCTCTATGCTCCGCGTTTGAGCACTCCTTCACATCGCAGTAGGTATTGTCCGATGGCCGCTGTGTCATTGCTGCCGTCCGGGCATTCAGAGAGTCTTCAGAGTCTTTGCCGCATGGACGCACATCCGTCCCTAATCATGCATTGCCGTGCGCAATGTGCGTGGCGAGCACTGTCTTTTGGCGTTTCATCTTACGCATCACATAGGAGCTTGAACATGAGAAAGATTGCTATTTACGGAAAAGGCGGAATCGGAAAATCGACGACAACACAGAACACCGTGGCAGCGCTTGCGGAGATGGGGAAAAAGGTGATGGTTGTCGGCTGCGATCCCAAGGCGGACTCAACGCGCTTGTTGCTGGGAGGGTTGGCGCAGAAGACCGTGTTGGACACGTTGCGGGAAGAAGGCGACGAAGTCGATCTTGACGATATCCGCCGCAGGGGATATGGCGAGACTTACTGCACGGAGTCGGGCGGACCGGAACCTGGCGTCGGCTGCGCGGGCCGCGGGATCATTACGTCGATCAATTTGCTCGAGCAGTTGGGCGCCTACGACGCCGCCATGAATCTGGACTACGTCTTCTACGATGTTCTCGGTGACGTTGTCTGCGGTGGTTTCGCCATGCCGATCCGCGAAGGCAAGGCGCAGGAGATCTATATCGTCACGTCTGGCGAGATGATGGCCATGTATGCCGCCAACAACATCTGCAAGGGCATTATGAAATTTGCCCAGGGCGGCGGCGTCCGTCTGGGCGGTCTGATCTGCAACAGCCGCAAGGTGGACAACGAACTGGAGATGATCTCCGAGCTGGCGCGTCAACTGGGCACGCATGTGATTCACTTTGTCCCCAGAGACAACGATGTGCAGCGCGCCGAGATCAACCGCAAGACGGTAATCCAGTGGAATCCACAATGCCCACAGGCCGACGAGTACCGCAAGCTGGCGAAGGCTATTGACCAAAACACCAAATTCGCGATTCCGACGCCGCTAAGCATGGGAGCGCTAGAAAAGCTGCTGATCGACTTTGGTTTGGGCGGAGACGGCGAAATTATGGCTCCGGCCAGCGCCGCTGCGTGAGCCAGCCAGGCCTCGCAGAGGGGGTTGGCTCTGACGGCGTGAATGGGGAGGAAGGACCCCACGCGCGTTTGCCGGAGCCAAAACCGAAACCAAACGATCGGACCAGAGACGCCCGAAGGTGAATAATGAGCACAGAAATTCCAGAAATTGCCAATGAACTGACTCAGGTCTATCCCAAGAAGATTGCGCAACGACGCGCCGAGCAGATCGTTGTGAACAGGCGCGGCGAGGACGGATCGGTTCCCGTTATCAGGGCGAATGTCCGTACGCTTCCCGGCATCATTACACAGCGCGGCTGTACCTACGCCGGATGCAAGGGCGTTGTGATCGGTCCCAGCCGCGACATTCTCAGCATTACGCACGGGCCGATCGGATGCGCTTTTTATAGTTGGCTAACACGCCGCAATCAGACGCGGCCGCCAACAGCCGACGATCCAAATTTCATCAACTACGCATTGTCGACCGACATGCAGGAAGAAAATATCGTCTTCGGCGGCGAAAAAAAGCTGAAGGCGGCGATCCGCGAGGCATTTCAACTCTTCAAGCCCAAGGCGATCGCCATCTTTTCGACCTGTCCGGTGGGCCTGATCGGCGACGACGTGCACTCGGTTGCCCGCGCCATGAAGGAAGAACTCGGCATCAACGTCTTCGGTTTCAGTTGCGAAGGGTACCGCGGAGTCAGCCAGTCGGCGGGCCACCACATCGCCAATAACGCGCTCTTTAAAAATGTGATTGGCCTGGACGATTCCGTGCCCGAGGGCAAATTCAAGATCAACATGCTGGGCGAATACAACATTGGCGGCGACGCCTTTGTGATTGAAAATCTCTTTGAGCGCTGCGGCATCAAGATCATTTCGACCTTCAGCGGCAATTCCGATTACAAGGGCATGTGCAACTCGCACATGGCGGATCTGAACCTAGTCATGTGCCACCGCTCCATCAACTACGTGGCGGAGATGATGGAGACCAAGTTCGGCATCCCCTGGATCAAAGTCAACTTTATTGGCGCCGAAAGCACGGCGAAATCGCTGCGCAAAGTCGGTGAGTACTTCGACGATCAAGAGCTGAAGGATCGCATCGAGCAGGTGATTGCCGAAGAGATGGTTGCTGTTGAAAAGGCGCGCCAGGATGTGCGCAGCCGCTGCGAAGGGAAAACGACGATGCTGTTCGTCGGCGGATCGCGCGCGCATCACTACCAGACGCTCTTCAAGGAAATCGGCATGAAGGTTCTTGCCGCCGGATATGAGTTTGGGCACCGGGACGACTACGAAGGCCGTCGCGTGATTCCGACCATCAAGGTGGACGCCGACAGCCGGAATATTGAACAGCTCACCGTCACCCCCGATCCCAAACGCTTTCGGCCGCGCAAGAGCCAGGAAGAGCTTGCCAAGCTGGCCGGAGAGTTTGAGATGGAGCTGCGCGATTACGTGGGCATGATGCCACAGATGGATGAAGGCGAGATCGTCATCGACGATATCAGCCAGCACGAAACTGAAATGCTGCTGGCAAAATACAAGCCCGATATCTTCTGCGCCGGCATCAAGGAAAAATACGCCGTGCAGAAGTGGGGCATTCCCTGCAAGCAATTGCACAGCTATGACTACGGCGGCCCTTATGCGGGGTTCGTGGGAGCGATTAATTTCTACCATGAAATTGATCGCATGCTCGGCATCAAGGTCTGGTCCTACGTTTGCGCGCCGTGGCAGCAAGATTCGGAAAATCTTCGGGCTGCTGCCGCCGACTGACCGTTACAGTAATTTCTTTTCGCCCGAATGACTATGAGTCCGCACACGCGGACAGGGAGACGTCTATGCTTTTGCGGCACACACCAAGTGAAGTGCTGGAACGCACCGCACTGACAATCAATCCGGCAAAAACCTGCCAACCGGTCGGCGCCATGTATGCGGCGCTCGGAATTCACAACTGCCTTCCCCACAGCCACGGGTCGCAGGGATGCTGCGCCTATCATCGCAGCGCGCTGACTCGTCACTACAAAGAACCGGTGATGGCTTCGACCAGTTCGTTCACCGAGGGCACCTCGGTCTTCGGCGGACAGGCGAATCTGCTGCAGGCGATTCAGACGATCTTCGCTACCTATAACCCAGACGTGATCGCCGTGCATACGACGTGCCTGTCGGAAACGATCGGCGACGACATCGGGCAGATTGTCTCCAAGGCGCGCATCGACGGCAAGATCCCCGAAGGCAAGCACGTGTTCCACGCCAACACGCCCAGCTACGCCGGCTCGCACGTGACCGGGTTTTCCAACATGGTCAAGGCCATGGCCAACTATTTTGCCGAGAGTACGCAGGAGACCCGGGAACAGATCAACCTGCTTCCCGGCTGGGTCGAGCCTTCCGATATGCGCGCCATCAAGTCGATTGCCTCGGCGCTTGGCGTGAAGCTGATTATGTTCCCTGATACCACCAACGTGATGGACCAGCCGCTGACCGGCGTGCACGACTTTTATCCCAAAGGCGGAGCGTCCGTCGATACCATTCGTTCCTCGGGCGATAGCATTGCCACGCTTGCTTTGGGCCCGAGTACTTCGACGGACGCGGCCACGGTGTTGAAGGATAAGTGCAATATCGAGAAAACGGTGCTGGAGTTGCCGATCGGCCTTCAGGCGACAGACCGGTTTGTCGACACCCTGCGCACGGTCGCAGGGGTGAGAGTTCCCGACAGCATTACGGACGAGCGCGGCCGCCTGCTCGACATGATGGCGGACATGCACCAGTACGTGAGCGGCAAGCGCGTGGCTCTCTACGGCGATCCCGACCAGCTGGTTTCGCTGTCCGAGTTTCTTGTCTGTCTTGGCATGAAACCGGCCTACGTGGTGACGGGAACCTCTGTTCCGGATTTTGAATCGCGGATAAAGACAGCGCTCGGGGAGCAGTTCGCCCACGCCAAAATCAAGCGCGGCGCGACCGCGGATATGTATCTCCTGCACCAGTGGATCAAAAACGATCCCGTCGATCTGCTGATCGGAAACACCTATGGAAAGTACATCGCGCGCGACGAAAACATACCCTTTGTGCGTCACGGGTTCCCCATTCTGGATCGGGTAGGACACTCGTACTTCTCGACGGTTGGATATACCGGCGCCATGCATCTGCTCGCAAAGATCCTCGGTGTATTCATGGACAAGCAGGATCGCGAAGCTCCCGAAGAAAGTTTCGAACTTGTCATGTAATTACACCGGCGCGGAGGAAGCATGGGCGAATTTTTGCAAGAACGGCAGCGGCAGATCTACCGCAAGGGCGAGCAGCCTTATCAACTGGATTGCAACAAGCAGAGCGCATCCGGTTCGGTGAGCCAGCGTGCTTGCGTCTTTTGCGGGTCGCGCGTCGTTTTGTATCCGATCGCCGATGCCATCCATCTCGTGCATGGACCGATCGGATGCGCGGCCTATACGTGGGATATCCGCGGTTCGCTTTCCTCCGGGCCGGAGTTGCACCGGCTGAGTTTCTCGACCGATCTGCGCGAGATCGATGTCATTATGGGCGGCGAGAAAAAACTTTACGCCGCTCTGTGCGAGCTGATCGACAAGTACCAGCCGAAAGCGGCCTTTGTTTACGCAACCTGCATCGTCGGAGTGATCGGAGACGATGTGGAGGCGGTCTGCAAACGGGTCGGCCTGGAAAAGAAGATTCCCGTGCTTCCGGTTCACTCCGAAGGCTTCAAAGGCACCAAGAGGGACGGTTACAAGGCTGCCTGCGATGCCATGTTCAAGCTGATCGGGATGGTTCCGGCGACGAACATTCCCCGGATCAGCGTGAATATTCTGGGCGATTTCAATCTGGCCGGCGAAATCTGGACGATTCGCAAATACTACGAGCAGATGGGCGTTCACATCGTCGCCACGATCACCGGTGACGCGCGTGTTCACGACATCCAGCGCGCGCACGGAGCTTCGCTGAATCTCGTACAGTGCTCCGGATCGATGATTCATCTGGCCAAGAGCATGAAGGAGCGGTGGGGAATTCCCTTCAAGCGCGTTTCGTACTTCGGCATCGAGGACATGGCGCAGGCTCTCTACGATGTCGCCGAGTTCTTCGACGACAAAGCCGTCACCGCGCGCACGGCCGAACTCGTGCAGCGTGAACTTTCGGCGATTCTGCCGCAGCTCAACGCGTATAAGCGCGATCTGCAGGGCAAGAGCGCAGCCATCTATGTCGGCGGCGCCTTCAAGGCGTTCTCTCTGGTGCGGGCACTGCGCACGCTGGGCATGACGACCGCCCTGGTGGGCTCGCAGACGGGCAGCCGCGAAGATTACGAGCAACTGCGCGAGCTGTGCGACGATGGCACGATCATCGTCGATGACTCCAATCCGCTCGAACTGGCCAGCTTCCTCGAAGAGAAAAATGTCGATCTGTTTATCGGTGGCGTGAAGGAGAGGCCGATCGCCTATAAGCTTGGCGTCGGTTTCTGCGATCACAATCACGAACGCAAGGAGGCGCTGGCCGGCTTTGATGGGATGATGAACTTCGCGCGCGAGGTTTACTCGTCGGTGATGAGCCCCGTCTGGAAGCTGACGCCGCGCAAGCGGAGCATGAACGCGAAGGAGCGCGCCGCATGAGCACACTCCCTGTTATCCAGAAAAAAACGCCGCCGCCGGGCTATACCGCAGCGCGGAATGCATGCAAGCTGTGCGCGCCTCTTGGCGCCATGCTGGCCTTTCGCGGCGTCGAAGGCGCATTGCCGTTCCTGCATGGATCACAGGGCTGCGCGACCTATATGCGCCGCTACATCATCAGCCACTTTCGTGAGCCGATGGATATTGCGGCCTCGAACTTTTCCGAAGCCAGCACGGTCTTCGGGGGGACGGAGACCTTTCGCCAGGGAATCCGCAACGTGCAGTCGCAATACAACCCGGCCTTGATCGGGATTGCGACAACCTGCCTCACTGAGACGATCGGCGAGGATTTGAACATGCTCATGAGCCGGCTCCATCAGACGGAGGATGCTGCTACGCTGCCGATCCTGGTGCCGGTCTCGACGCCGAGTTATCGCGGAACGCATATCGATGGATTTCATGGCGCGGTCCTTGCGCTCGTCAACCATCTTGCGCAGAACGGAGGACAGCCGCGCGGCCAAGTGAATCTGTTTCCAGGCATGGTCTCTCCCGCCGATCTCCGATATCTGAAGGAGATCATGGAAGACTTCCGCTTGGAGGCTGTGCTGCTTCCGGATTATTCCGATACGCTCGACGGTCCGAGCATGGCGGAGTATCACAAGATTCCCGAGGGCGGCACGCCGGTCGCCTCCATCCGGGCGATGGGCGCGGCGAAATGCTCAATCGAGTTCGGCCGCACCCTCCGGCAAAAGACGACGGCAGCCTCGTGTCTCGATCAGAAGTGGAAGGTGCCGGCTCACAGGCTTGGAATGCCGATCGGCGTACGCGAAACGGACTCCCTCTTCGCGCTTCTCGAAAAGATTACGCACCAGCAGATGCCGCGGAAGCACGCTCTCGAACGGGGACGCCTCATTGACGCCTACGTCGATGGCCATAAGTATGTCTTCGGGAAACGGGCTGTCGTTTACGGCGAAGAGGACTTCGTCGTAGGGATGGTGGCATTTCTCTCCGAGATCGGAGTCGTTCCGGTTATGTGCGCATCGGGCGGCGAGAGCGGATGCTTTGCCAGCGCGATAGAGGAGGTCGCGCCAGAATTCAACGGAAAGATCATCGTGCGCGAAGGCATGGACTTCGTGACGATGGAAGAGGCTACGCAGGATCTCGATGCCGACTTCGTGCTTGGCAGCAGCAAAGGTTACACCATGTCCCGCCACCTGCGCATTCCGATCGTTCGCGCCGGCTTTCCCATTCACGACCGCTTCGGCGGACATCGCATTCTGCACCTCGGTTATCGCGGCGCCCAACATCTCTTTGACCTGATCGTGAATACCCTGCTCACCAAGAAGCAGGAGGACTCACCGGTCGGGTACAGCTATCTGTGACGGAGGAGAATATGCCACTGGATTATTCGCAGCACCCATGCTTCAATGCTGAAAGCCGTCACCGCACGGGGCGTATTCATCTCCCTGTCGCGCCCAAATGCAATGTGCAGTGCAACTTCTGCAACCGCAAGTACGATTGCGCCAACGAGGGGCGCCCGGGAGTGACGTCGGCGGTTCTGACTCCCGTGCAGGCTCTCCGCTATCTGGATCAGGCGCTGAAGTTCAACCCGGCTCTGCGCGTGGTGGGAATTGCTGGTCCCGGCGATCCGTTCGCCCAGCCGGATAAAACGCTTGAGATGCTTCGCTTGGTGCGGGAAAAGTATCCAGAGATGCTGCTTTGCGTCGCGACGAATGGATTGAATGTTGCGCCGTATGTCGATGAGCTGGCTCAATTGCAGGTCAGCCACGTGACGCTGACGGTCAATGCCGTTTCGCCGGAGATTAGCGCCGATGTCTACGCGTGGGTCCGGGACGGAAGGACGATTCTTCGCGGCATCCCGGCGGCCCAGTTGCTGCTTGAAAGACAGATCGAAGCCATCAAGGTACTCAAGAAAAAATCGATCATCGTCAAAGTCAACACCATCATTATTCCCAACGTCAACGATTTTCATATTCCCGAGGTTGCCGAGGAGATGCGCGCGCTCGACGTGGACATCATGAACTGCATTCCGCTGTACTCGGTGCCGGGAACTCCTTTCGAGTCGATTACACCGCCTTCGCCGGAAGAGACGGGGCGTCTGCGGACCGAAGTCTCTGTATACGTCCCGCAGATGAATCACTGCACGCGCTGCCGCGCCGACGCCGTGGGATTGCTCGGTCAAGAGCCGACGGTGGAAATCCGCGAACTGCTGCGCAACTGCGCCGAAGGAATTCCGGAGCCCACCAAGGACCGGCCCTATGTGGCGGTCGCCAGCATGGAGGGCCTCTTGGTCAATCAGCATCTGGGCGAGGCGCGTTCCCTCTGGATCTTCGATTTGACCATGGGATATCCAACTTTGATCGATCAGCGTAAAGCGCCCGAGCCAGGCGGAGGCGATGCGCGCTGGAAGGATCTGGCGAAGATTCTCAAGGACTGCCACACGATCTTCGTCAGCGGGGTGGGAAGAAATCCGCGCGAAACGCTGGAGGATTCCGGAATGCGCGTTATTGAAATGACGGGGTTGATTTCGGATGGCGTCGGCAGTTTGATGCGCACCGGTACGATCCCGAACTATATGCGCAAGCCACTTCGTTCCTGTGGAAGCGAATGTCAGGGCGGCGGCACAGGATGCTCTTAAAACAGATAAAACAGATTGATACCACTTCAAGGAGAGAATGAATGGAAAAGCCAACGCACCATATCTTCGTTTGTGCCAGCTTTCGCACCACCGGCAGCAGCCAGGGAGCGTGCCATCGCAAGGACTCCAACAGCTTGTTGCAATATCTCGAAACGGAGCTTTCCGATCGGGATATGAACGATGTGATGGTCTCAAGCACGGGTTGTCTGAATCGCTGTGAACACGGCCCGATCATGATCGTTTATCCGGAGAATCATTGGTACGGCGAGGTCACCGAAGAAAAAATCGATGCCGTTCTCGACGGGCTCGCCGATGGAACTCCGGCCGAAGGACAGCTTGTGGACTGAGCGGGAATCACGCTTTCGGTCAATGCGCTCCAGGGTTCGCGGTTCGGCTGTTTCGTGCCGCGGGCGCCGGCTTCAGGAGGAAGAACGATGAATCGATCGATTTCACGCTATGACGATGCCCCCTGGCTGATCGACAGTACGCTGCGGGACGGAGAGCAGGCTCCTGGCGTTGTCTTTTCGCGGGACGACAAGATCGCAATTGCCTGTTCTCTCGACGCACTTGGCATCCAGGAGATCGAGTGCGGAATTCCCGCCATGGGTGAGGAGGAGTGCGGGACGATTCGTGCTCTGTGCGATCTGCAACTCGCCGCGCGCATGACGGCGTGGTGCCGCGCCGACCGGCAGGATCTGCAGGCGGCGGCACGGTGCGGAATCCGCTCCGTTCACATCGCACTTCCACTTTCACAGATTCAGCTTTCGGCCATGAACAAGGATCTGTGCTGGCCGTTCGAGCTGCTGCCGCGCCTTCTTGAGGAGGCTCACGCGCACTTCGAATTTGTCTCCATCGGTGCCCAGGACGCATCCCGCGTATCTATGGAGCGCCTGCTAGGATTCCTGCAACTGGCCGCAATGTATGGCGCGCATCGCCTGCGTATCTCTGATACGGTCGGGCAGTGGAATCCCCTGCAAACCGCGGCTGTTTTCCAGCGATTGGCTCGGGAGAATTGCAGCCTTCATCTGGAATTTCATGGTCATAACGATCTGGGAATGGCTACGGCGAATACAGTAGTGGCCCTCCAGGCGGGAGCCGATTGTGCCAGCGTCACGGTGAACGGATTGGGCGAGCGGGCCGGCAACGCGGCGCTTGAACAGGTTGTCGCAGCGCTTGAGTACTCGTCTCATGTCCGTACGCAGGTCCGGACGGAAAATCTCAGCGAGATTTGCAGCCAGGTTGCGCGGGCCTCTGGACGTACTCTGCCCGAGGACCGTCCAGTGACCGGCAGTTCCGCATTTCTGCACGAGTCAGGGATTCACTGCAGCGCGCAAGTGCGCGACCCGCGGAGCTACGAACCTTTTCCGGCCGCTTCGGTCGGACAGATCGGGATGCGGTTTGTCGCCGGCAAACACTCCGGCTCGACCTCGATTCTGACCATTCTTGCCGAGCACGGTGTTACGGCGGATTTCGAGATAGCACGCAGAATGCTTCCGCTCGTCCGTTCGCTGGCCACGCGGAGAAAGCGCGCACTCCGGTTCGAGGAACTCTTTACGATTTACCAGCAGCAGCATACTCAGGCGGCAGTCCGCTAGATTCAGGCGGCCGTGGACGAAGAACGATCTCAAACGCCGCCAGCGCGGCGCCAAGGAGGATAGACCGTGAAAATGATTCGTGCAATTTTGCGCCCGGAGGTGACCGATGATGTCGCCGACGCACTCACCAACGCCGGATTCATCTCCATGACCAAGATGAATGTCTTTGGCCGCGGCAGACAGCAGGGAATCTCATTCGGCGATGTTCACTACGATGAAATTCCCAAGACAATGGTGATGATGGTGCTTCCCGACGAGCATGTCGAACAGGTGCTTGGCATTATCCGCGCCAAGTCCTTCACCGGCAACTTCGGCGATGGCAAGGTCTTCATCTCCGATGTCGAGTCCACCTATACCGTCCGCACCGGAGTGAAGGAATCTTAGGAGCCAAAGATGAAAGAGATTGTCGCAATCATTCGTCCCAGAAAGGTCGGTCCGACGCGGGATCGTCTCGCGGAGATGGGATTTCCGTGTATGACTGCAGTTGCCGTGCTCGGACGCGGAAAGCAGCATGGAATTGCCGGAGAGGTTAGTGGAGATCTCAAGGCCGATTCCGTCGTGAGTCCTTCTCAGTATTCGATGCGGTATGTGCCGAAACGCCAGCTGACGATGATTGTTCCCGATGAAGCCGCCGATCAAATCGTTGCCGCGATCATTTCCGAGAATCAAACCGGGCAGATCGGTGATGGAAAAGTATTTGTGTCTTCTGTCGTCGATATGCTGCGGGTGCGCACCGGCGAACGTGGAAACGATGCGATCGCATAGCGCTGGCGATGAGGAGAAGTGGGAGCTACATTTGTCTCTTCCACTTCTCACCGCGCCGACCTACTGAGTCTTGCATAATAGCGCAATACCGTGGATCGAAAAGAATCCCGCGCAGTGCAGTAAAGAAAACGGCAGCATGGATTGGCACACTCGAGCCATGCCGTTCGTCACGTTGGCCCAGGCCTCGTCAAGTCTGGCAACATCGCGGTTTGCAAATTTCTGGCCTTTTATGTCGCTCCATAAGTCCTCCACCAGATTCAAGTCAGGAGTATCCCCCGGCACCACTCGGTGATCTGGTTGGGATACGTATGAATCTCTGACTGGTACGCGTGAGGTCAACTTTTCCGCGATCTCATATCCTGCGACTGATCAATATGCTGCTGTTCAGATACGTCTTTCCGATATGAATTTCGTGGTACCCTGTGGGCATAGCATCTATACGGCTCCTTCCACCGTATCCATGCATCTTTGGATGCTCATCTACTTTTATGAGTGCAGGAGCCTTCCTATGTGCACTGGTCGCGAAGAAGCTGCGTCAATGGAGTCTACTTCCACTGAGCACGCGTGTGTTGGACACACGAGCTGTCATGCGCCGAAAGTCTGTCCGCCAGCCGAACATGTCTGCGCTTGCCAAAAGCTGCTTCCCTGGCGTTTTTTGCATGTCTTGTTGGGACTGACCCTCACCGCATTTCTACTGGTTCATTTGTCGATTTCCGTGGCGGCCTATCGGCCGGAACAGTATCAGTCCCTTGTCGATCGCGTCCATCAGTGTCTGGACGCATTTCCGTGGCTATTTACGCCGGCTCTAGTCTTCATCCTTGCGATTCAATTTGTGACGGGCGGATATCTTCTGTTTCACCATGGATTGCGCTATCAAGTTAGAGGTTGCAATCGCGGCGGGAAGCTGCGCTTCTTTTTGCAGCGGATCAGCGCTTTGCTGGTGGGTTTCTTTTTGCTGTTTCATGTGGGAACGCTTTGCAGTTGGGGACTTCACGCTATCTATGGCTTTACACATCTCCCGCTTCTGCACCGCTATGCGGAGCAGGGGCTCTTTGATCCGAGTCAGGCGTTTCTCAGTACCACACATGGTCTGCAGCAGGCGTGGAGCACTGGAGTTCCGCAGTCATTTGGAAATCGGATTGGACTTATGCTGATTCTCCTCGGTCTTTTAGCAGCGGTCTATCATGTGACCAATGGCATGCTTTCGGGTGGATATGTACTGAAGATATCGAAGGATCCAAAACGAAAAGTGCTTTGGACAGCGTTGAGTCTTTCGATAGGGGCTGTCGTCCTAGCGCTCGGCGTAGCGGCTTGGTGTGTGTTTGCATTCGCCTAGAGCAAAACCAGAGTTGGTGTGTCCCGGAGCCGCTCAAACTGAAGTCGACGCGACCAACAGGGAAGGGCGGCCTTGAAGACGGCTGAACAGGATACGGTGACTCTGGTTTTGCATTAAGTGCATGCGGCCGGCAGAAACTCTTCAATTGATTCAGGATGCAAAGCAAGACAAGCAGGGAGAATGCGTAATGGAAAACAGCCATGCAACTGCAGAGTGTACAGTTTGTCCAGTTTATTTAATGCGGCAGTGCAGTCAGCGTAGCTGGTGGTTTCGGGCGATACGCGAACCTTTAGCTGTGGGGATGCGCGCGATGGCATGGCTGCATCGCATTCCTGTTCCTCCGCAGTCGCTGTTTGCGCAAAGCTGCCAGAACTGCTTGCGGCCGATGAAAATGCAGTTAGCCCAAAAGTCTCTACTGTTCCGCATTGCCAATGCTGTTATCGCACCTTGGTTCGGACGTTTGCGCCGCTCATTGCTGGCAGAGGAAGACATACTGCAATCGAAACAGATTGCGGCGGAAGTTTCTTTGACGAAAGCGAAGTGAGGTTCACGAACAGGAGCTTGGGGGCATCTCACTTTTGCTCGGGCCGGAGCGGGTCAGTAGGCCTGCGTTACAAGAACTTCGCAGAGAAGAAAGGTGCTAGTGTCCGTGCGTGCACGCCGTTGTGCTCTCTTTCGAAGTAGCCAATGCCGACACCATAGCGCATGAAGATTGCTCTCGGTGAGGATTTCCGCCGAAGCGCCGCACTGTACTCCGCCGGCGAGCATCAGCAAAGAGCGATCGGCAAAGCAGAGGGCGTGTTGCGGTTGGTGTGAGGTAAAGATGATCGTTAATTGTTTTTCGTGCGCCAAAGAGTGCAATTTGTCGAGAACAATCTGCTGATTGCCGATGTCGAGAGCTGAGACAGGCTCGTCGAGCACAAGCAATGTGGATTGCGACAGAAGTGCTCGTGCGATAACAGCTAGCTGTCGTTCGCCACCAGAGAGAGTTGAAGGGGCAATGAGATACCGAAACGTCCTCCAGTTTCCGAGTCCTTCGTGCCGAAGCCGTTGCTGAATTCAGACCAGGCAGCGGCGATCATGCGCATCCCCCCAAAGACGCGTCAGAAACTGGCTCGGCGCGGCGTGATTCGTGGCGTGCATATCGGAAAGTTGTGGCGTTTTCGCGCTTCAGCTCTTGAAGAATGGATCGCACGTCAGATGGCAAGCTGATTCGGGCGAAAATGCTCGACCTCTGCCGCGAGCAGCGGGGTACTCCACGTTGCTTCGCGCAAACAGGGAAGACGTGAAAGTGGTTCAGGAGCTTCTGCGGCACGCCAACAGCCGCATCACACTGGACATTTACACACAGGCAATGACGCCAGCAAAAAGGCAGGCACAGAACAAAATTGTAGAGATGATTTTGCCGCAGGGAAGGAGACAGAAAAGTGCTTGACCCAAATTGGACTTTTTTATGCTGTCACTTTGAATGCCATTCGTGCCTAAGTCTTTTGGAATGAATGGCGGGGACGACGAGGCTCGAACTCGCGACCTCTGCCGTGACAGTGAATCGACAACTGGTAACTTATTGAAAATAGGGGCAATGGATGGCCACTCTTAGCGCCCTGAGGCACACATGGTAATCGTTATTGTGTCCTTAACGTTCCCATGGTTTTGACCGTGTTTTCACAGGCAACCTTTGCCCACACGCGGCAGAGGTCCACGATATTTGCCTCTGGACAGCAGGTTTTGGTTCGTTTGTGAAGGCACGATAAAGGCAGAGGCTATTGTGCCCACGTTCACTCCCCTGCTCCCATGATTCTACTGCGTGCGCAGAACGTTCCCTTTCAGGCAACAATTCAGCATCCAAGAATCATGCTATTCTGTGTACGATAAGTTCCCCACAAAGGAACAACTCGCGCATGAAGAATTATGCCTCCAAAACGCTCGGTTCACAGACCTCCGCCCTTTTCGTTGAACTTAACGAAAGGAGCAAGGCCACGTTCAACCTCCGGGACGTGGAAGAGATCACCGGCCTGCGGGGCTCCTCGGCGCGTACGCTCATCCACAAAGCCGAAAAGAGGGGTGTCGTCACTCGTCTGCGCCCCGGACTGTACAACCTGGTTCCGTTTGAGCTGGGCAGGGCGACGGAATACGTGGGCGACCCCTACGTCATTGCCAGGGAACTTTGCGGGGGGCAGGACTACTTCCTCTCTTACGCCTCAGCAATGGAACTGCATCGAATGGTCACTCAGCCACAACTCACGCTCTATGTCAGCTCGACCGTCCGCAAACCGTCGCGGACGATCCACGGCTACGAATACCGCTTCGTCGCGGTCAAGCCGGACCAGTTTTTCGGGCTCACGCAGGTCTGGGTCACCAAACAGCAGGCCGTCATGGTCAGCGACCGAGAGCGAACCATCGCCGACGGTCTTCGGCATCCGCAGTACGCCGGTGGCGTCCCAGAAGTGGCCAAGGCGCTCTGGATGAGCAGAAGTGAAATCAATACACCGCGCCTGCTCGAATACACACAGCGTTTCCAGTCTGGCGCGCTCGCCCGGCGGGTTGGATTCCTGTTGGAACTCTACAAAATGGCTTCGCCGGAGCAGCTCGCGCCATTGCGCACGGCACTCAGTTCAACCTATGACCGGCTCGACCCAACGCTCCCAAGAGTCGGCCCATATCAGGCGCGCTGGCGTTTGCAGCTTAACATTGACTCCGAAGAACTTGAGGCGATTCGTCACACATGATCCCACAACGAAATCTCTCCCTGTTGGCGAACCGGCTGCATAAAGAACACGGTGGCCGCCGTATCCCTGAATCCGTGTTGGAACGGGACTACTGTCTGGCATGGTTTCTGGCCGGGTTGAGTCAAAGTCAGCTCGGAAAGCTTCTCATATTCAAAGGCGGCACCGCGCTCAAACGCTGCCACTTCGGCGACTACCGTTTCTCCGAAGACCTCGACTTCACCCTTGTTCGGCCTGCGGATTTCGCAGAGATCCGCAATGATCTGGAGGAGGTCTACCAACACGTCGCCCAAGCATCCGGGATTCGTTTCGCCTTTGATCGGGAAGACCGGCAGAGCCATGTCAACAGCCACACATTCTATCTTGGCTATCAAGGCCCACTCCCGAATCCGAATACGGTCAAGGTGGATATTACCATCTCGGAGACAGTGCTCTTTCCCGTCGAGCAAAGGGAGATTTTGCGGGCATACGAGGAGTTTAACGACATTCCCGCGGGCTGCGCAGTGGCCGTCTACAGCCTGAACGAGATCGTTACGGAGAAGGTAGTCGCCCTTGGGGATCGGGCACGGAATGAACCCCGCGACCTCTACGATCTCTGGTTCCTCACGGCCAACGCCGGAGTTGAACTCCATCTTCTGCTTCCAGCAATCGAGAAAAAGCTCCGCTTCCGCAACAAAGAAATCACTGGCCTCCAAGATCAAATTGTCGCCAAAGAAGCGCGGCTCAAATCGCTGTGGAATAGTCGGCTCGGTCATCAGATGGAGACTCTGCCTGAGTTCGACACGGCGTTTCGCGCTGTCCGTCGTGAGCTGCGTCAAGCAAAGATGCCCTGATGAAAACTCTGATTTGAGCAGCAGGTTCTCTCTTTGTATCTTGCGTTCCCTCTGGACCAGTGATGGCTAGAGGGGAAGATAAAACGCCTGCGAATACTAGACAAATGTCCTAAGAACAACGGGCATTCTGGCCACTGATGGCGGAATGCTCAGACGTGTCATGGTCGCCGATTGCGGTAACGACTGAAGGCTGGACTGGGGGCTAATCTTGTTCGCGCCTTCGTCGTAGATTTCCGCTGCAAATGCCACACGTTGCTGAGGAGGAAATATCATAGTCGGATGATATTCCGCGACCTGTTCATACTCAATTTCAATCAACCAGAAATTTTCGTCTTCTGGGACTTCCGTAGAAATCTTATGCAAACTGTAATGCCGTTCAATAAGTGGATAACTTTTGCTATGTTTTCCTTTTAACGGGCGCCGAGCGGAAGTCTCCGCATATCTCTTCAACTTTGGCGATACACTTCGTGTTGCCCAAACATCCTTGACAGCCGCATTCGCTGGCGGGTCCCATGCAAGTACAAGCCTGAGGCACGGCTGTTCAGCTTCTTCCAACCATTCTTTCGGAATAGGGACTTTGATCTTCGCAACATCTTTGTCATCATCCAGCACACCTTGCCATATCATCACTCCGGTTGCGGCAGACGGTGTTGTCAACCTCTGTGCGCTTGCCGCGCCTCTTCCAAGCGTACGCTGTGCTAACTCTCTCACAGCAGGATGATCCACAGGTGAAGTTGCCGTCAAGGCAAGAAATGCCTTAACAGTAACGGCAAAAGGCTGTGCACCATTCTCGCAGACCGATTGTAATATTCCGAGAGCAAAGGCGCATTCCCTTGCCAACAACGGCGCTGCATGGGACGTTCCTGATTTGTCCTCCCACATCCCATTAGGTGAGAGACCCCATACTCCTAAACCTGGAGCGTATCTGTAATTTTGCGAAATATTTCCGCCGTTAGCCGAGAAATCTGGCTTGGGGCTATCACATAAACCAGGCCCTACGCGACAGAAAGGGCTTGGCCAATCTATCTCGGTTGCGACTCCACCTGAGGTAAGGTGCCCAACAAAAGAACCGCAAGTGAGTGAGTTGAAACTCCTAGCCCATGGACCAAGAGCCCATTGTGGATCATCAAAGTGGCGCGGGTATTCTGTTGCAGGAATAATGCCTTGAGGACTATTACCCGCTGAAATCACGACAAGTACATCATATTGAAATATCAGGTTATCAAGATCTTGTACAAGAAGAAGAAATTCAGAACGTTTTACAGGGTCAATGGTATCAAGTGGAGGGGCATCAAAACTCAAGTTAAATACTCGCACATCGGGAGCAGTCGCGACGATTGCTTGTAACGCAGGTAATACACTCTTCCCGTCAATTTCTCCGGCATTGATTCCGCTCACGTTTATGTCGTAAAAGCGAATCGCTCCATTTGGGGTTTCACTCGGCGGTCCATTGCTGTAATCTGGATCACCAAATACAACTCGTGAACTGACAAAGCAACCATGGGGATCAGTCGGCGTTGCGCTCGAAGTTTGTGCGACGTAAGTTCCTCGCCTATATTTACTGAGAATCGAGTGGTTGGAGACGACACCTGTGTCTACTACACCTACGACTGGAAGATGTGAAATTTCAGCGTCTGAGATACTTGCAATTCGACGAACCTGTTTGATTGGTTGGGCGCTCGCAGCAAATGCAATCAGCGGAGAATGTAGTGACTGAATTGAAAAAAAATCCCGAGCTACTCTTTCGAGAGATTCCGGTGTTACTTTACATCTGAGCCATTGACGACCAGAATAGTCAGTTCCTGTTCCTGATGCTGCTTCTCCAAGGCCACGGTCGAATATTGCCAAGATCGCGCGGAACACAGTATCAATTTCTACACGTGTTAAGAGTGGCTGCAACTCAATTACAGCATCCCCAGATGCCGCAGCCTTGAGTGAACGCAACCAAGACAGATCAACTCTGGCTTCGAGAGGTATCATCTCAAACTTATCAATCGTAGCCCAACGCGATTTCTCTCGTGGCCCCAAACCTTCCAGAGACTGAGCAGTACTGGATAATTGTCTTACTACTTGAGGCTTCATGTGAACAATAGCAGAGCCATTTTCGGTGACGCCTAGCAAATCCATGCCCAATCGTTTGAAAACACGTGAATGTTTATCTGCAAAGGTTGTGCTCTCGAATATCTTGCCATCTACTGCTTTTATCTTATTTGTCGAAAACTTGGCTAGAGTCGCTACCGGTTCGGCAAGTAGAAAACAGTGATTCCCTTTCAATGGATCGTGAGATGCCTGGATATTATCGGCAACACTTCGTAATGAGCTACTGATTACTCCGCCTTTCGTTGCCCAGTCGATATCCGCGTACTTTGGAGTGCTACCTCGCCCCTCCTTCTCGCCGCGAGAAAGCTCATGCTGCTCATTGAGGTAAAAGGTTCGAGGTGCAACATGGTCTTTCGGGCTCATTTGCTGATTAGTTCCTCCAATGCAATCCGCCGTGCTTCCGCCTCCGCCAGTTTCTCGGCGTCAGCGTATGTTTTGGCTGCTGCAACTTGCTTGAGCACGATGGGTGATGGTTCGATTCCAAACTTGGTCAGCATCTTCTTAGCGTAGGCAGCAAGCCCGCTCTTGTTCGGTGCGGGGAATTGTAGAACTAGGTCAAATCGACGCCAAAGTGCACGGTCAAGGTGCTGCGGAAGATTTGAAGTCGCTATGACGATCCCCTTCGTTTCCAAAAAATCCAGCTCTTGCATAAGAGCAATTACTATCCTGTCAAGTTCTCCAACATCAAGTAGGCTGCCCCGTTGCTTGCCAAGCGCATCAATTTCATCAAATAGCAGCACACACGGCGTACTTAACACAAAACGAAATATTTCTCTCAGATGAGTGGCTGTCTGCCCAAGATATGACCCAATCACAGCGTCGAATCGAACAACAAAGAGAGGCAAATTCAATTCATTAGCGATTGCCTGAGCAGTGAAGCTTTTCCCACACCCTGGAGGTCCAACAAAAAGAAGCTTGCCTCTTCGCCTTATGCCCTTTGATAATAGATACGCGCCATTTCGCGTTTCATTGATAATTGTCTCCACTGCTTCCCGAGTTGCAGGACGAAGCATTGCATCATGTAATCGGGTGTTAGCAAAACTCTTGGACAAGGCGGTTTCTAAAAAATTTCCGTTTGTCACTATGCCGGAAATAGGCTCAGTTGGGCGATTTCCCCTAATCCCTTTGGAATGCAATGCCCCTCGAAGCATTTGTGCAGCCGAAGGGTGGCCCTTCTTCTCCTCCGAACTCGCGATCTCATCTGCAATTTCTTTGGCAGACACCAAGTCTTTTTCGGACAGTGCCTGGAACAGTTTAGCGAGTTGGCGAATGGGTGGCATAGAGTCGTATGTAATTTTACCTTATCAGGTCAATATTGATGACCACTTGGATTTCATTAAGCCGCTTCTTTCCAATCGTTTATCCGGGCTTTCCGCCAAGAGCGACGTGCGAGAGGCGCGACGCTACAGGTCGTTCAAGCCCGTCGGGTGGGCAAATCATGGCGCTCTGGCCTTCAAGAGCGTCCTTCAGGGTGGGAAGACGGGCGCACGAAAATGGAGGTCTGCCGAAGCAGACCCCCGAATTGACTCTTGTCCTCAAGCCGCTTTTCTGGCCTTCGGCGGTACTGCTTTTGCTGCCGGCTTTGGTGCCAGCTTGGCTTTCTCCTTCGCGGCGAACTCGTGCTTGACCTTGAGACTGATGGCGTCCACGTCCACCTTGTACGCGGTGGTGGCGTCGCGGAGTACCTGGGCGGCGTTCTGCCGGGTAGCCGCGTGAAGGATGGTGATTTCTACCAGCAAACCACCCAACGCGCTCTCCTCAGCATGACGCAGGTAGACCGTAAACAACTTCCCGATAGAGTCGCTGTCCTTTGCCTTCTTGATGCCACGCTGACGGGCGACAATCTCCAAGCGGCGTTCGTCCAGCAATGTCGCCAGCCGCTCGACCACGAAAAGCAGGTCGCGCTTCATCAACCGCACCGGGACCGCTGCGACGATGGCTGCGAGGGTGCGGAGTCCGGTCGCCTGTGCGAGTGCTTCTTCGCGGCGGCGCTTCTGCTCCTCGACATTCGATTTCGGCTCGTATGTGCTGGTCTGCTTCTTGGCGTGATGCACCGGGCAATCTGCCTGTGCGCAAACCGTGCGTGTTTCGCCTCGCTCACTGCCTTCGGAGACAATGGCCTCGGTAGTGAACTTGCACGTCTTGAACTCCGGGCGCGCGGCCTCTTCTTTCGTCTTGGGCTTTTCCTGCCGCACCTCAACATACTTGTTTCGCGGTAGCGTGGTGCTCCCTTCCTTCTGCTGGCCATAGGCCGTGCTGATCTGTACCAGCTTGGGTTTCGCTGCAATGGTCTGCCGAATATGCGCGTCCAACTTAGCGGCATAGCATTTCGGGTCTGAGCATGAATTTTTCTGCTCTGTTCCCATGTCTGCGAAGAGTAGCTTGTTATGCCCGGTGCGCTTCGGGCAATCGACGCAAGAACCCGCCTCCGGCACAAGTTGCGCATCTGTTTTAGAGAATGGCGTGGATGCGAGTTCCAAGAGAATGTTGTGCTCAATCCACTGTTGCAGATGCCGCACGGGCAACAGAATGCGCTTCGACTTGTTGTTGCTTCCATACTGCTCTTGATAGCAAGCACTGAGCGCCTCTTCCTGTTGTGCGGGTTGCAGCTTCGCCAGTAACAGCGCGTGTCCGGTGCCGATCTCCTCGCGGTAAAACGCATCGACCACAACGGGCGCAAGCTCGGTCAATTTCAAACGCGAAGCCACGAACGCGGGTGTCTTTCC